>Ga0066415_1000025_pt1 | contig 23562 bp, 20 predicted proteins | sample LakWasMet21_HOW5_2_FD_59542 | JGI IMG/M metagenome (GOLD analysis project Ga0066415, IMG submission 59542) | Freshwater sediment methanotrophic microbial communities from Lake Washington under simulated oxygen tension - Sediment Metagenome 21_HOW5 | ecosystem: Environmental > Aquatic >... | reverse complement strand
ATAAGAATACACAATACATTATCATTGGTTTAGTATTATGTGCGATGGCTTTTTTTTCTTTATTGATTCCGGGTAATGCCAAGTTTATTTCTTTAATGATGATCTTATTTATAACCATTGGAGAAATCATGGCGATGCCTTTTATGAATACCTTTTGGACTCAAAGATCTAATAGTCAAAACAGAGGACAGTATGCAGCGTTGTATACCATTTCATGGGGTTTGGCAAATACATTAGGGCCTTTCTTATGTTCAGCATTAGTAGATGCTACTAATTTTAAAGTAGCTTTTATCGTATTGGGGTTCATTTTACTAGCATCTGGTTTTGGGTTTTATAAAATAGATCCTCCTGAAAAATCGTAACGAGCTAATGAATATCATATGTTGTGTGGATTAAATTTTTTAAATTTAAACTATGCAACAAGGTCTTCCTATATTTTCTGCGCAAGAGATCAAAGCCATTGATGCTTTTACGATTCAATCTGAACCAATTTCATCTTTTGATTTAATGGAACGAGCTGCTTTAAAATGTTCTCAGTGGATCATAAAACATTATGAACTTAAACATATTTTTAAAATATGTTGTGGTTTGGGAAATAACGGAGGTGATGGTTTGGCTATTGCTCGTCAGCTATTAGAGCAGGGTTATAAAGTAGAAGTATTTATTATTAATTATTCGGAAAGTTATTCAAAAGATTTTTTAATTAATAAACAAAGGTTAGAAGATTTATTTCCTCAATTTATAATGGAAGTAAATGAGGTGAAGCAACTGCCTCATTTTCATGCTACAGATATTGTAATTGATGCCTTGTTTGGAATAGGATTGTCAAAACCATTATTTGGTTTAGCAGCAGATTGTGTAAGTCATATTAATAAAAGTGGTGCTGAGGTTATAGCCATTGATGTACCATCCGGATTATTTGTAGATAAACATACAGATAAGACATTGCATATAATTAAAGCAACATATACGTTAACGTTTCAAAATCCTAAGTTGGGGTTTATGTTTGCCGAAAACAATCAGTATGTAGGTAAGGGACATGTGCTAGATATTGATTTGAGATGGCCAAAGTCTATTTACGATTGTTGTCAAACGTTTTATCTTACCGAACAAGCAATTAAACAACTAATAAAACCACGCCAAAAATTTTCACATAAAGGTTCCTTTGGTCATAGTTTATTAGTAGTAGGCAGCCAAGGTAAAATGGGTGCTGCTATTATGAGTGCGCATGCTTTATTACGAAGTGGAGCAGGTTTACTCACAGTGTGTATTCCACAATGCGGTTATGATATCATGCAAACGTCTGTGCCTGAAGCAATGGCTTTAGTAAAAGGGAATGAATATTTGGAATTTACTGAATTGGATGTCACTAATTATTCTGCTATTGGATTAGGTCCCGGAATAGGGACAGAACAAGAAACACAGAAAAGTATAAAAACAATTTTAGAATCAGCTAAAAAACCCTTGGTGATTGATGCTGATGCATTAAATGCTATTAGTTTAAATAAAGAGTGGCTGACATTAATTCCTGGAAATTCAATTTTAACGCCGCACCCTAAAGAGTTTGAACGATTAACGAAAGCAGTGACTAACGATTTTGATAGACACGAATTACAAATAGCATTTTCGAAACAGCATAAAGTATACGTTGTTTTGAAAGGAGCACATACCTGCATCACTACACCTGATGGAAAAAGTTATTTCAATAGTACCGGAAATTCTGGTTTGGCAAAAGGAGGCAGTGGTGATGTATTGACAGGATTAATGACTGGATTGTTGGCTCAGGGTTACACTTCTTTTGAGGCGAGTGTGATTGGTGTTTACGTACATGGCTTAGCAGGAGATATTACTAAAGACGAGAAAGGGGAAGTGGCAATGATTCCAACAGATGTGATAGAAAATTTACCAAATGCCTTTAAACAATTGACGAATGATTAACGATCTTTCCATCAGCCATTTCAATTGTACGGTGTGTTCTTTCTGCAAAATCAGGGTCGTGTGTTACAATCAATAAAGCTTGATTTCTTTCTTTTACCAGATTATCAAAAATATCAAATACCATATCGCTATTCTTTTTATCTAAGTTGCCGGTTGGTTCATCGCCCATGATAATAATTGGATCATTAATTAATGATCTGGCAATAGCTACACGTTGTTTTTGTCCACCACTTAATTGATTAGGCATTTTTAAAGCTTGATCAGTCATGTCAAGTGTTCGTAAATGTTCCATCGCCCGATGTTCAATTTGCTGTATAGAATATTTTGCCAATTTGATCCCGGGTAACATCACATTTCTAAGAACGTTATATTCGGATAATAAATAATGGAATTGAAACACAAAGCCAATGTATTCGTTCCTTATTTTGGCAAGATCTTTATCTTTTTTTAGTGATAGTTTTTCTCCATTGATGAATAAATCGCCTTCATAGTCGGTATCCATTGTGGAAAGGATGTATAGTAAGGTTGATTTTCCACAACCGGATTTTCCTACAACGGAAACAAATTCACCTTCATTGATAGATAAATTGATGTCAGATAATACTCTGAATTTTACAGGGTCGTAAAAGTATTTATTAATATTTTTTGTTTCCAGTACTGTGTGCGACATGTTATTTTCCTCTGATGATTTCTACAGGATCAATTTTTCCGGCTTTTAAAGCAGGGAATAATCCGGCAATAGCCGTAGTAAAAACAGCAAATGTTATCCCAATAAAGTAGTATGTGATGTTATAATCTATCGGATAGGTTTTAATGGTTGGCAAAGAAGATGTTTCAAAAGGAATGGCATCAATGATATTGGTTAATACAAAGCCAAACAATAAACCAAAGAGTCCGCCGGTTATACCAATAATGAGCGATAAAATAATGAAGATCCATTTGACATCATTGCCTGAAAATCCTGTGGCTTTTAATATGGCAATAGAATCCATTTTTTCGTAGATCATCATATTTAATATATTGTATATACCGAAACCCGCTACAATTAACAATGTAATACCTACCGCATAGGATATGATAGAACGGATCTTACTTCCGGTTTCGAATTGTGAGTTGGCAGTTTGTGCATCAATGGCATCGATCTTGAATTTTGATCGGTATTCTTTTGCAGCTTCCGGAGCCATTGCTACGTCTGTTAGCTTTACTTGTATATCTGTAATATATCCGGCTGATTCGCCTAACAACATTTGTGCAGTTCTTAATGAAGTATAACTCATGGTATTATCTATTTCTGCAAATCCAATCTGACTGATGCCAACAATTTTTAAACTCACTAAACCGCCTTTTAGTGTGGTAATTTTGATAACATCGCCAATTTTTACCATCATTTTTTCCGCTAAACCTTTACCAACAATGATGGTGTTGTTTTCATTATTTAGATCAAAGACATTACCTTCAATAATGTAATCACTTACTTTGAATAAATGTTCTTCGGCCGGAACATCAATACCGTTTACTACACCGGTAATCTCAATGGTTCCTGTATTAAAAAATACGGGAGCCGTTACTTTAGGAGCAACGTCTATTACGCGTTTGTCTTGTTTTAATTCATTAATAATTGATCTGCTATTATAGATCTCTCGACCTCTGTCTTTTGGTTTTATAGAATGTATAAAATTTGTATTGTATTTATGATCTTTAGATAAGGTGATGGGTTGTTGCTCGGTTGGTTTTATTTCATTGTAAAGTCTAACATGTGGTGTACGGTTTAACATTAATCCATCTAACAAACTATTTAACCCATTCATAAAACTCACTAGGGTAATAAACATGGCTATGCCAAATGTAACGCCCACTGCTGCTACAATGGATTGTTTTAACCTTGCTCGGATCAAGTTAAAAGCAATGTTTATGATGAGTTTTAGATTCAATGAATTAAGGTTTGTAAATTGTGTCGTTTTCTTTTAAACCTTCAAGTACTTCTGTTTTTTGATAGTCTTTTAATCCTAATTTAATTTCTCGTTTTTCGTTGTTATCAATCAAAACATATTTTCCATCAATGATGTAATTGTTAGGTATTGTAATGATATTTTTTTTGGTTTGAATCACAATGTTAGCCTCTACTGATAGGTTTGGAAAGAGTTTTTTGGGAGGATCAATAAAATGCGCTTCTATAATAAAAGTTCTGGTACGTTCGTTCATAATAGGATAGATCTTATCTACGATAGCGTCTAAAACAACGCCTTTATAACTATCCATGGTAACTAAAACTTTTTGTCCGGCATTGATTTTAATAATATCATTTTCATCTACTGATAATTCTAATAAAAAGGTGTCTGCTTTACCAATAACTGCTAATGGAGTTTGAGGGGTAACTAATTCTCCACGTTCTTTTAAAATATCATATACTTTTCCGTTGATGTTACTTTTGATGAAATAATCACTGAATAGTTTTTTATTAATGTCGTAGTTGACATTAGCACGTTTAAACTCATTTTGTAATTGAGTTTTTAACTGAGATAATCTTTTTTTTGCGGTTTGATAATTTACCTGAGAATTATTATAGGCTAATTGTTTTTGTTCGAAATCTATTTGGGTTCCTATGTTTTGCGACCATAATTTTTTTTGTCGGAAATACAGAGAAGAATCCAGTTGTAGTTTTTCCAAGGCCAGATTTACATTTAATTCAATTTCTTCTAATTTATCAGAACCCTTTCGGTTATTTTCTGCACTGAGGTCTAAGGCAATGCGTGCATTTTCTGTATTTAATTCAGATGTGAGGTTATCTATCTCGATAAGAGTTTGATCTTTATAGATGTTATCTCCTGCATTAACAAGGATATTTTGTAATACCCCATTTACGGTAGAGTAGACATTGTATTGATCAACGGCTTTAACTTTACCTGAAGCATAGACGGATTCAGTAATATCATTGCTGCTTACCTTAATTGATTCTTTTTCTTTTTTACAAGAAAATAAACTGATTAAAATGCAAAGGATAAATGTGGCTCTCATTTCGTAAAGTTATATTATAAAGATAATTATTCTTTGACTTTTATCATGTCTCGGCCTGACTTAAAATAGATAATTTATCGAAAATGGTATTATCATTAAAATTTAGTATATTCATCACTATAAAAAATGCGCATCATTAAACATCTTATACTAATTTGTTTCATGTTATCAGTTTGTCTGATGCAAGCTGATGCCATTGATGAATTGTCTTCAGATAGCTTGATTCGTAGGGCAGAGCTTGTTTATCAAGTCAATCCTGTCTTGGCGTTTGATTATTCAAAACAAGCACTGAAACAAGCTAAAATTGAAGGAAGTGAGTTGAATGCCGGCAGAGCATATGAGATCTTAGGGGTATCCTTTGATTATTTAGGACAATTAGATTCTGCACTTATTTGTTTTGATAAAGCCATTGACATTTTGCGTATTCAACCAAATAAACTTTATTTAGCTAAAGTTTATAAAGCAAAAGCAAATAGTTTATGTTTATTGAATAAAAATAAGGAGGCCTTAAATTACTATGTGAAATCGCTGGATTTATTTAAAGTCATCAAACATCCAAGAGAAGAAGCGGCTTTGTTGATGGGTATTGGTAATGTATATTCCAGTACAAAATTCTATGATTTAGCTTTGAATTATTATAACCAGGCACTATCTTATTTTTTAGAAGCGAAAGATTCTGTTTTTGTTTCTTATTTATATACAAATATATCTGAAGTGTATTCTGCTCAGAATCTTTTTGAAAAAGAGTTGGAATATCAACGCAAGTCATTAAGTCTTAAAGAACAATTGAATGATGAGTATGGTTTAGTTTATTCATATAGTAACATGGCCGGGTTAATGGCAAAAAGCAATAAAAAAGATTCAGCACTTTATTATGGCAATCAGGCAATTTCTGTTTCCAAAAAGATCAATAACCAAGAATTTTTGTCTTCATCTTACCATGCTTTAGGTGAAGTGTACGCTCAATTTAATTTGGATAAAGAAGCGCTCCAGTGTTATAATACGGCAATTGATATCGCGAAAAAATTAAAAAACCCTAAAACAGAATACAATCTTTTGAAAGTAATTTCAGAAGCACAGATAAGGTTGGGTAACTATAAAGAAGCTACGCAAAGCCTGATGCAGTTTATTGCTATTAATGATAGTATCAATAGTACAGAAACCCGAAAGTCGTTTAATGAATTACAAACACAGTACGAAACGGATAAGAAAGAAAAAGAAATTGTTATACTTCAGGAACGTGATAAGAAAAGGCGTTTGGTGATTTATTCGATTGTAGCTGTTGTATTTTTATTAGGCCTTCTTTCTTTTGTGTTATATAACCGCTTTAGATTAAAACGTAGAGTAGCCAATGAATTGGAAATACGAAATACGGAGATTTCGAACCAGAAAAACATCATAGAAGAAAAACAAAAAGAGATCACTGATAGTATTCATTATGCTAAACGTATTCAAAACACCTTGTTAACGCATAAAGATTTTATCAGTCATTATATTCCATTTAATTTTATTTTATTTAAACCTAAAGATATTGTGAGTGGTGATTTTTATTGGGCCGTAAAAAAAGATAATTATTTTTATTTAGCAGTTTGCGATAGTACAGGGCATGGCGTTCCCGGTGCATTTATCAGTTTATTGAATATTGGTTTTCTAACCGAAGCGATCAATGAGAAAAATATTATTGAACCCAACCTTGTTTTTAACTATGTACGCGAACGTTTGATCAATAGCATTAGTAGAGAAGGGCAGAAAGATGGGTTTGATGGCATTTTGTTAAAGATAAATAGTGTTACGAGAGAAATTTCTTATGCTGCTGCTAATAATGCACCGGTTTTAGTTACGGAAAACGAAATTTTTGAATTGGAAAAAGATCGTATGCCGGTTGGGCAAGATGATCGTATGGAATCATTTAATTTATATACCATTAAATATAATAAAGAAGATACTCTGTATTTATACACCGATGGTTTTGCGGATCAGTTTGGTGGACCAAAAGGCAAAAAGTATAAAGGGAAATCACTTAACACCCACCTCTTATCCATTCATCAATTATCTATGAATGAACAGCAAATCCAATTAAACCAACGGTTTGAAGAGTGGAGAGGAAATTTGGAACAAGTAGACGATGTGTGTGTGGTTGGAATTAAACTTTGATGCAATTTTTATTGGTTAATTTATTTACCTTTGAAATTTGTTATGCCAACAAAGTCCAACATACTTATAATTGATGATGAAGATAAATTTCGTCAGTTGCTTTCACGAATCATTGAATTAGAAGGATTTACTGTTCTTCAGGCATCAAATGTTAAACAAGGAATAAAGCTTATTGAACAGGAGAAGAATATTGATATAATTTTAATTGATGTTAAACTTCCTGATGGGAATGGAATTGATTTACTTGAAAAAATAAAAGCGATTAATCCAATTTGTGAGATCATTGTAATGACGGCTTTTGGCACCATTCACGATGGTGTTAAAGCAATGAAATTAGGGGCCTTTGATTACTTTACAAAAGGAGATGATAATGATCAAATCATTCCTGCTTTAAATCGCGCTTCAGATAAAGTAAGATTACAAAAACGTGTTTTGGAATTAGAAAATAAATTGGAATCCAAATTTGGCTTTGATGCTATTATTGGAAAATCTAAAGTGATTCAAGATACTATTCATCTGGCAAAAAAAGTGGCGCCTACAGATTCAACAGTTTTGTTAGAAGGTGAAACAGGCGCGGGAAAAGAGTTGTTTGCCCAAGCCCTGCATTATGCAAGTCCCCGAAAGAATAAATCCTTTGTTGCCGTTAACTGTAGTTCTTTTGCTAAAGACTTATTGGAGAGCGAATTGTTTGGACATAAGAAAGGATCATTTACCGGGGCAATAGCTGATAAAAAGGGTTTGTTTGAAGAAGCCAATGATGGAACGTTGTTTTTAGATGAAATGGGGGAAATGAATTTGGATCTTCAGGCTAAATTACTTAGAGTGCTTGAGACTCAAACGTACATTAAACTGGGCGATACTAAGCCTACTAAGGTTAATGTTCGTATTGTAGCAGCAACTAACAGAGATTTAAAAAAAGAAAGTGAAAAAGAGAATTTTAGAGCAGATTTATATTATCGTTTGTCATCATTTAAAATTGTCATACCATCATTAAGAGAACGTAAAGAAGATATTGAAGAGTTGGCTAATTATTTTGTGGCAATGTACAGCGCTAAGATGAAAAAACGAATCAATTTTATTGATAAAGAATTTTTGAAACAATTAAAAAACCACGATTGGAAAGGTAATATCAGAGAATTGAAAAATGTCATTGAAAGATCAATTATATTATGTGATACAGAAATTCTGACTTGCAATTTGCTCCCTTCTGAAATTATTAATCATGAAACTTCTTCTAATTTTTCAGGAACTACTTTAGCGAGTATGGAAAAAAATCATATTCAAAAAATACTGATTCAGACCAAAGGAAATAAAACAAAATCAGCCGAATTATTGGGTATCGGTTTAACAACACTTTATCGTAAAATGGAAGAATATAACCTGGAAAAATAAATATTCTCACGCTTATCATTATGAAAAACCCTTCCAAAATGGAAGGGTTTTTTGTTTGATAATAATTCTCTAAAAGCTACTTAATCGATTGATATTTAGCTTTTTATAAGAGTGTATTAAGTTTAGGAATAAAGTTTGGCATATGCTGTCCGAATACTAGTATTATGAAACCAAAATCACATATTTTAATAGCCTTAAGTTATCTGTTTTTAAATGCAACACATGGACAGGAAAATACGAATGGTATTTATGTAACTGCTCAGGATTTTGCCAGTAATAACTTAAAACACGCCTCTACAGATACACGTTTTAAGCTACACGATTTTTTTAAAAAGGATATTGTAGAAGTGAAGTGTAAAGAGTGCACATATACTTATTCAAAAAAAGATATTTTTGGTTATGTTGATAAAGCAGGAAAATCATACAGATTTTTTGACGGAAAAACATACTCTATAATTAATCCTCAGGAAAGTATTTTGATTTATAAAATTTCTAATGGTCCGGCACAAAAAGGACAACAGCCTTCTTATGTCTACTATTTCAGTAAAGATGCAAAGAGCGAACTAATTCCCTTTACAATTGAAAATATTTTACTTGCATTTTCAGATAACAAGCCATTTCAAAATATACTTGAAATACATTTTAATAATAAAAGCGATTTATTAGAGTACGATAATTTACACAAACAATATAAGTTAAACCGTTTATTAGAAATATCAAAAAATGAAACGTATTAAAAATATTAAAAGTCATCAATTGGTGCATGGTTTTTTTATAGCTATCGCAGTTGTTACACTGTTATGTCGTGTATTATTTAAATAATAAAATTATATGTTATGAATGCAACTATAGAATTAATTAAAGTAAAAGCAGAGTTAGTGCTTAAAAATAACAATCGTATGATAAAAGAAAATGAAGTGCTCGATTTACTTGGAAACGAGTTTCCTCAAATTAATCAGAGTTTAGAAAAGATCGCGAACCCATCAAATGTGTACAATGCCATTAGTTGTTTTGCGGATTTTACAAAACAGCTAGTTAGAAACGGAAATTTTGAAGAAGTAAAACATTGCTTTAATGTCGCTGAAAAAATGTTAGTGAGTGGAAACAACACAGTAAAAAATGCTATAGAAAACGGTTACGTGTTTTCTATATCAACCTTAATTGATGTTGCGAGCCCAATTAGTCAAAAAATCAAAGGTTTAATGACTAGTTCATTACGCAATGAATACAATCGTCAAATACGGGTAAGTGGCATTTAGAGATGCTTATGAAAGTTGTTTATGATGAATGTCATAAGTCCAGGTGACTGAAATCAAAGGCTTTGACTCCTTATAAATGGAACTTTAAGTAACTAATGACATGAAAACAAAAAGCAAAAAAGAATTTGGATGGGGTTTCTTTCTTATTATCCGTCTTACTGGCTTTAATTTTAGTTTTTACAATGATTATAAAAATAAACTATCTAATAAAATAAAAAATGGAAACACTACTTACAATCTCATTGATGACCGCTGGAATAATTTGTTTCTGGCTATTTTATAAATCAATTGATTTTTTTGAAAACATCTAATAAACATAAACATGACAGCACTATTTATATTAGCCATCGGGGTATTTGGGTACCTAATTTATGTATTACTAAAGCCCGAAAAATTTTAACTCTTTAATCAATTTGTATTATGAACACTGAATTAATAGGAGTGATAGCCACATTTACCATTACTGTTGCATTGGCTATTCCACTTGGAAAATATATCTCGAAAGTTTTTAGCGGAGAAAAAAGCTGGTTGGATTTTATGGCGCCGATCGAAAAATTAATTTTTCGGTTGAGTGGTATTGATCCAACCAAACAAATGACCTGGAAACAACATTTGATAGCCTTATTGTCTATCAATATGCTATGGTTTGTATACGCATTTGTTATGTTGTTAATACAAGGCAGCTTGTTTCTAAATCCTGACGGAAACCCTTCTATGGCGCCTGATCTGAGTTTTAATACAGCCATCAGCTTTATGGTGAACTGTAACTTACAACATTATTCAGGAGAGACCGGTTTAACTTATTTAACGCAGTTAGGGGTTATTACTTTTTTACAATTTGTTTCTGCTGCAACCGGTATAGCCGCATTAATTGTGGTGTTTAACGCCATGAAGGAAAAAGCGAGTAAAGGCTTAGGAAATTTCTTCGACATTTTCCTAAAATCTTTAACACGAATCCTATTACCAATCAGTTTTGTAATTGCATTGTTGTTAGTATTTAGTGGAACTCCTGCAAGTTTTGATGGAAAGGACACGATCACGACTTTACAAGGAGATACTGTTCAGGTATCACGTGGCCCTGCAGCTGGCATGATTGCCATTAAGCATTTGGGAACAAATGGTGGTGGCTGGTTTGGAGTTAACTCTGCTCATCCGTTAGAAAACCCTAATTATTTCACCAATATGGTTGAGATGATCGCACAAGTACTTATTCCGATAGCATTAATTTTTGCAATGGGCTTTTATTTAAAACGCAAAAAGATGGCTTATGTCATTTTTGGAGTGATGACTATCGGGATGTTATCTTTTTTAATTCCGACATACTTGGCAGAAACAAATGGTAATCCAGCGATTGCTCAATTAGGTATTGATCAAAGTGCAGGAAGCATGGAAGGTAAAGAAGTTCGTTTTGGTTCGGGAGCTTCAGCTTATTGGAGTATTGTAACAACAATTATTTCCACTGGGTCGGTTAATTCAATGCATGATAGTTCAATGCCTGTTTCTAATACCATGCAATTACTTGGTATGATGACAAACGCTTTTTATGGTGGTTGTGGAGTAGGAATTTTAAATTATTACATCTTTATCATTATCGCTGTATTTATATCAGGATTAATGGTGGGACGTACACCTGAATTTTTGGGAAGAAAAATTGAAGCCAGAGAAATGAAAATTGCAACGTTGATTGCATTACTTCACCCGTTTTTGATTTTAGTGAGTACCGCTGTTTCAGCTTATGTATTTACTAAAGATCCATCCGTTGGTTGGTTAAATAATCCGGGTTACCATGGGTTTTCTGAAATGTTGTATGAAAACACATCATCAGCGGCCAATAATGGTAGTGGTATGGAAGGTTTAGGAGATAATAATTGGTTTTGGAATATTACTACAGGTTTTGTATTAATACTGGGTCGTTTCCTTCCAATAATTGGCCCTATTGCCATCGCCGGAATCTTAGCCAAGAAAAAATTTATTCCGGAAGCGGCCGGAACATTACGAACAGACACAGGCACTTTTGGATTAATGACTTACGCTGTTATTATGATCATTGCAGCTTTGGCGTTTTTTCCTGCCCTCGTACTTGGGCCTTTATCAGAGTATTTCACATTGTATCAACATTAATATTATTTGAGTTATGAGCACTAAAAAAAATAAATCATTGTTTCAAAAAGAGCTGGTTCTTGAGGCTTTGAAACAATCGTTCGTCAAACTGAATCCTAAGTTGATGATCAAGAACCCTGTTATGTTTACAGTGGAGATAGGAACATTTGTAATGTTGGTAGTTAATCTTGGTATCATTTTTTATAATGATGGAACACAGGGTAGTTTAGCATACAACATGTCTGTTTTTATAATTTTATTTTTGACATTGTTATTTGCCAATTTTGCCGAAGCCATTGCCGAAGCCAGAGGTAAAGCGCAAGCGGAGTCTTTAAGAAAAACAAGAGAAGAAACTCCGGCTAAATTAATTGTACCGGTTGGAGAACTCCAATTGAACGAACTACGAATTGTTAGTTCATCTTTACTAAAAAAAGGAGATGTGTTTGTTTGCGAAGCAGGGGATGTTATTCCTACAGATGGTGAAATCATAGAAGGTTTGGCTACTATTGATGAATCTGCCATTACAGGAGAATCTGCTCCGGTGATACGTGAGTCGGGTGGTGATAAAAGTTCGGTTACAGGTGGTACAAAAGTATTATCTGATAAAATAAAAGTGAAAGTAACGGCTCAACCCGGAGAATCATTTTTAGATAAAATGATTGCTTTAGTGGAAGGGGCTAGCAGACAAAAAACACCTAATGAAATTGCTTTGACTATTTTGTTAGCAGGATTCACTTTGGTATTTATTATTGTGTGTGTTACATTGAAGCCTTTTGCAGATTATGCGAATACACCAATTACTATTGCCGCTTTAATTTCCTTATTTGTGTGTTTAATACCAACTACTATTGGAGGCTTATTGTCTGCAATTGGTATTGCGGGTATGGACAGAGCGCTACGAGCAAATGTAATTACCAAATCGGGTAAGGCTGTTGAAACTGCCGGAGATATTGATGTGTTGTTATTAGATAAAACAGGAACAATTACGATCGGTAACAGAAAAGCAACAAATTTTTATCCGGCAAAAAATGTTGATTCATATGAATTCACTAAGGCTTGTGTTTTAAGTTCAATGGCCGATGATACTCCGGAAGGAAAATCAATTATCGAATTAGGAGGATCTGCTCACGCTAATCATATAGTAGACAATCCGGCATTTATCAAATTTACCGCAGAGACAAGATCAAGCGGAATAAATTTTGGAACCACACGTATCAGAAAAGGAGCTTTCGATTCTATTAAAGCAATATCTGAAAAAGCCGGGAACATAGTCTCAGCGGAAACAGAAGCTAAAGTAAAAGAAATTGCAAGCAATGGAGGAACGCCCTTAGTTGTATCACAAAATGAATTAATTATAGGAGTAATTGAATTGCAGGACATTATTAAACCCGGTATTAGCGAACGTTTTGAGCGTTTACGTAAAATGGGTGTTAAAACAGTAATGGTAACAGGTGACAATCCTTTAACAGCTAAATACATTGCTGAAAAGGCTGGTGTTGATGATTTTATTGCTGAGGCAAAGCCTGAGGATAAAATGAACTATATTAAAAAGGAACAACAAAGCGGAAAATTAGTTGCGATGATGGGTGATGGAACAAACGATGCTCCTGCTTTAGCGCAAGCAGATGTTGGTGTGGCAATGAACAGTGGAACACAGGCAGCTAAAGAAGCCGGTAATATGGTTGATTTGGATAATGATCCAACCAAATTAATTGAAATTGTTGAAATAGGTAAACAATTATTAATTACAAGAGGAACCTTAACTACTTTTTCGATTGCTAATGATGTGGCTAAATATTTTGCTATCGTTCCGGCCTTATTCATTACGTCTATTCCTGCTTTGCAAGGATTAAATATCATGAATTTAAAAAGCCCGGAAAGTGCGATACTTTCTGCGGTAATTTTTAATGCCATTATTATTCCTTTATTAATTCCTTTGGCATTAAGAGGAGTGGAATACAAACCAATTGGAGCAAGTGCTTTGCTAAGACGTAATTTATTGATCTATGGATTTGGTGGCGTGATTGTGCCATTCATAGGAATCAAATTAATTGATTTAGCAGTTGGGCTATTCTTTTAACCAAGTAAACTGTCACCTTGAGCGGAGTCGAAGAGTGATAAACAAAAAGTAATAAAAAATAAAACATCTTACTATTATGAAAACTTATATAATACCATCATTAAAACTAACAGCAATTTTAATCATAGTTTGCTGCGCCATCTACCCTTTATTGATCACCGGTGTAGCAAAATTAGCATCGGGAGGAGGTAAAGGTGTAACACTTACTGAAAAAGGAAAGGTTGTTGGTTATGAAAATATTGGTCAGAAATTTACTGACGATAAATATTTTCAAGGTCGCCCTTCAGCAGTGGAGTATAATGCTGCCGGGTCAGCGGGCTCTAACAAAGGACCTTCTAATCCTGATTATTTACAAGTTGTTCAGGATCGTATTGACACATTTTTAGTACACAATCCAACTGTAAAAAAATCTGAGATTCCCTCAGACTTAGTTACAGCAAGTGGTAGTGGATTAGATCCGAATATTTCTGTGCAAGCAGCAAAAATTCAAGTGTCACGCATTGCTAAAATCAGAAATAAATCAGATCAAGTATTGTACGATCTCATTGATAAAACCAAAGAAGGATCACTATGGGGAGTTTTTGGTCCAGAAAAAATTAATGTATTAAAATTAAATATCGCGTTGAACGCATTATGATCTTACCATTATGAAAAGCTTTTTTCATAATGAAAAGGTAGTAAACACAAGAAAAACTAAATAAAATAACACAACCAACAGAACAACAGCAACTTAAAATTTAAACTTAACATTGGCATATATATAGCATATAGGATGCCAGTTAAAAAATCGGAAATTATGAAAAAACTATTACTAAGCATTGCAATACTGTCCTCAGGATTTGTATCCTTTGCACAAGAAGACGACACAACAAAAGTAAGCAAACAAAAAGGTGAACCACTGGAAGGAATGGATTGTTCGTGGTGGAATGGAGGAGACAGACGTTCAACCCCAACATTGGCCGGTAAATATTTTACACCAACAGTTATGTTGGATGCTAGCGCGACACATTCCTTTAACGACCCAATAGACAATACAGTGGTTGGTTCAACTGTATTGGGAAGAAATAATGAAATGCAGGTTGCAGGTGTTTATTTAGGTGGCGATTTCACCTATAAACAAGCGCGTGCACATATTGTTACGCAGTTTGGTACACGATCACAATTAGTGCCACGTAACGACTATAGCCCTTATAAAGGACAATATCAATTAGCAGATGTGTATCGTTATTTAGCAGAAGCCAATGCAGGATATCATTTTAATGTGTTGCATGGAATTAATGTAGATGCGGGTATGTTTATGTCCTACGTTGGTTTGAACTCATATTATCAAACTGAAAACTGGGAGTATCAGGCATCGTTTACTTCTGATAACACACCTTGGTTCTTTAATGGAATCCGTGTTCAGATCTTTGCTACTAAAAAATTAAAAATTGAACCATGGATCATTAATGGTTGGCAAAGTTATGGTATGTTTAATCAACAACCCGGAGTGGGTGGTAATATCACCTGGTGTCCAAATGAAAACATTAAAATGTTAACCAATAATTATTATGGTGCAGATGCGGCTCTTCTTCCGGAAAGAAAAAGATTTCACTCGGATAATAGTTTATTGGTAAGATACTTCAATCGCCCAAAATCAAAAGGTATTAGTAAAATGGCATTTTCATTAACCGGCGATTTTGGAACTGAAAAAGGTGGTGGAGTAAATGGCTTAAAAGATGGTGATTCTATTCAAGGTCCTGCTCAATATTTTGCCAGTGTAATGTTCTATAACCGTATTTGGTTTGCAAAAAATCATTTTGCATGGACATTTGGTGGAGGCTATATGAATAACCCAGGTCGTTATTTAGTTCTTTATCCTGCAGGGCAAGCAAGTCCTTTACCTAATGCAACTAATCCAACATCAACAGCAGGAACATTTCCGTATAGCGCAAGTCCTGGTGATAAATTTGAAGGATTTGATTATTCAACTAATCTAGATTGGATGCCAAATCAACATTTAACTGTAAGATTAGAATACGTTCATAGAGAAGCAAGTGTTCCTTATTTTGCAGGACGTGGTGGAGTTACCTCGCCAACAGGTTATAGTACAACTGGACTTACACCTGATTGGAAACCGGATTTAGTGAAAGCAGAAGATAGAATCATTTTTGCTGTGCTTTTCAGATTGTAGGTAAAACAAACTTTAATAATTGTGTTTGTTTAAAACAACCCGATGAGAATCAGCACTCAAAGGGTTGTTTTTGTTTTTTATAGTATACGTGTATGGAAATTTTGTCGATCATATTTATTTTTATTTTAATTGTTGTACCGGCTATTCCCTTGGGGAAATATATAGCAAAGGTTTATGCAGGCGAAAAAACAGCTTTCGATGGAATTTTAATTCCGGTTGAAAAAATGGTTTATAAAGGTATTGGAATTAATCCCTTAACCGAAATGAATTGGAAGGAGCATTTAAAAACACTTCTTACCATTAATGTTATTGGATTTCCTTTTGTTTACTTAATTCTTTTAAATCAGGATTGGCTGCCTTTAAATCCGGATCATATTCCGGCAATGTCACCTGATCTGGCATTTCATTCAACTTGTGCGTTTATTACCAATTGCTTTCAGCAACATTATTCGGGAGAAAGCGGTATGAGTTATTTAAGCCAAACAGTGGTTATGTTCTATTGTTTTTTTCTAACGCCGGCGGTAACATTGGCAGCAATGGCTGCTGTTTTTAAAGCACTTAAGGAAGGGACAACAACGAAGCTTGGAAACTTTTATGTTTATTTTGTAACATCAGTTACCCGAATATTACTACCCATTTCTATTATTGTTGCTGTAATACATGTGTTTAATGGCATACCAATGACGTTTGAAGGCGCTGATATTATTACAACATTACAAGGAGATACCGTTAGTGTTTCTCGGGGACCGGTGGCCGCTTTTGAATCTATAAAACAATTGGGGCTTAATGGTGGAGGTTTTTTTGGTGTGAACTCAGCACATCCGTTTGAAAACTCAAATTTTCTGACAAATAGTATTCAAAATATTTTGCATTTATTACTGCCTATAGCAACGGTATTTGCACTCGGTTTTTATTTGAAACGCAAAAAACTGGTGTGGATGATTTTTGGTGTGATGACATTGGGTTTTGTACTGATGCTCGTTCCAACAATGTATTCAGAAATCAAAGGTAATCCTGCAATCTCAGCAATGGGAATCGATCAATCTTTGGGTAATATGGAAGGGAAGGAAATTCGTTTTGGGTCTTCTGCTTCCGCTTTTTGGAGTATAACAGTAACAGCCTCTATGAATGGTTCGGTTAACAGTATGCATGATAGTTACATGCCGTTATCAAGAACCATGCAGCTCATTGGAATTATGGTGAATTCATTTTATGGAGGTGTGGGCACAGGAGTACTTTGCTTTTTTATTTCATTGGTTCTTACAGCCTTTATTAGCAGTTTAATGATTGGAAGAACAGCTCAAATATTTGGAAAAAAAATTGACGCGAAAGAAATGAAAATTGCCATGATCGTTTTTTTACTTCATCCTTTCTTGTCTTTAGTTGGTACGGCTCTTGCTTGCGCCTTTCCAGGCCTTACATTATCCACTTTAAACAATCCAGCTTTCCACGGCTTTAGCGAAATGATTTATGAATACACATCAGCCTCATCCGCTAATGGTAGTGGCTTGGAGGGATTAGGAGATAATACACCTTGGTGGAATATTACCTGTGGAATAATAATTCTTATCGGTCGTTTTATACCAATTATTGGAGCAGTGGCTATTGCAGGTCTTTTGGCTGAAAAAACACACCTTGAAGATACTTTTGGAACGTTAAAAACAGATACTGCTACTTTTGGATTTATACTATTCAGTTTTGTTTTTGTAATTACTGTTTTGACATTTTTTCCTACTTTAGTTCTCGGACCTTTGGGAGAATATTTTTCAACACGTTGACTTATCTATAATTACTAAAAATTTATAAAATGGAAAACAAAATGAAAAAAAGGGAACAGGTAAAGTTTGTTGCTGCTATTAGAAATGAGAATAGTTTTACAATAACAGATATGCCAGAAAAATATGTTGATGAAGCTCCTGCGAAATCATATAATGTTGAAATCAAAGGGAAAAGAAAAAGAATTTACATTGTTCAATTAAGTGGGAAGAAACACAGAAATGCCGTTAATGTCACCGATTTATCAAAAAAACACCAGGCTTTAATTGCTGAAGCAATTAAAGAAGGTGTTGAAGAAATATTTGGAATTTAATTTGGGTTACAAAATGCAATGACACAGAAATGATAAATAGGTAGGGGTTTAATGAATTAAATTTTGGTAACTATGGTAAGAATATTTTTTCATAAAAATGAGACGATCGAAAAAGCTGATGGGCTTGAGGTTTTAAAGAAAATCTCCAGTGAACATTTATTGTGGATAGATTTACAATTTCCAACCACCGAGGAACAAGATCAAATCGAAAAATATTTTGATATCAATTTTAATGAACAAGAAGAAGAGTCTGGATTAGAAAGCAATGTGCGTTTTTATGAAACTGGACGTTTTATTTTTATCAATTCTAATTTCACAAATAAGCAAGAAAATTATTACGAAAACAGTCTTATTAATTTTTATTTATTAGATGGAATATTGATCACCAAAAGAAATGCAGATCTGACGTCCTTTGCCGAAATATTTAAAAAAATAAAACGTAATCCAAAAGCCTTCAATAGTGGGAATGAAATTTTAGAAGGAATTCTGGAAACTGAAGTTGATTTAGATTCTGACTATTTAGAATACATTTCAAAAGAAATAGTTCAGCTTGGAAAAAATTTATCTAAAGATAATTTGAATGAAGAAAATGTTTTACTTAAGATCAACGAACATCAGGAAAGCACCATGTTTTTACGGGAGGGCTTTGTAGACAAGCAACGTGTGGTGTCTTCGCTTATAAAAAGCCACTCTTTTATAAGCTCACCTCGCCTTAAGATTTTGATAAAAGATATTAATTCCATGCTCGAATTTTCTTCTTTTATTTTTAAACGTTTGGAGTATCTGCAAAATACACTCATGGGTTTAATAACGATCGAACAAAATAAAGCCATCAAAATTTTCACGATAGTATCAGTGGTATTTATGCCGCCAACTTTAATTGCCAGTATTTATGGAATGAATTTTAAATGGATGCCTGAATTGGATTCAAGCTATGGGTATCCAATGGCATTGCTATTTATAGTTGGTTCCTCGCTTTTAACCTTATTTATTTTTAAAAGAAAAAGATGGTTGTAAGTTACCTTTAAACTGAACGTTGAATAATAAAAATTACATATAATGAAAGATGATTCAAAAGAAATATTTAAAAAATATTATTCCACAGATAAAAAAAATATTTTAAAAATTACCTTGAAAGATAACACAGTTCTGGAAGGTGTATTTATTAGTTATTTTCATGGGGATGAAGATTTTGGAGAACCATATATTGTTAAGTGGCATTTTTTGGATAAAGATGATGTTGAAAAACATGATCATTTAATATCTCTAGACGGCAGTGAAGACTATGGGAAAATAATTTTTCAAAAAGACATAAAAAGAGTAGAGTTTACAACAAAGTGATCAATTTAATTTAATCCTTTTTAAATGGTATATCTCAAATCAATAGTTTTATTTGTTCTGGCAGGTCTCTTCGAAATCGGAGGTGGTTATCTTATATGGAAATGGTTAAAGGAAGATAAGCCACTTTACTATGGTGTTTTAGGAGGATTAATTCTTGCAGTTTATGGTGTGATTGCAACACTCCAAACATCCAATTTTGCAAAAGTTTATGCGAGTTATGGAGGGATCTTTGTACTGCTTTCATTTATTTGGGCTTTTAAATTTGATAATTATATGCCTGACAAATTCGATATAATTGGTACTTTAGTCATATTAATTGGAGTAGGAATTATTTATTATTACCCAAGAACAACCAATATCTAAATCATCTATGTCACACATTAATTTACAGAAACTATCATTTGCAGGATTCCTGGTCTCAATAGGAATCGTATTTGGTGATATTGGAACATCACCTCTCTATACATATACGGCTATTATTGGAAACCAAGCTATAACAGAGTTAATCGCTTTGGGTGGAGTATCTGCTATTTTTTGGACACTGTTTTTTCAAACCACACTCAAGTATGTCTTCATCACCTTACGTGCAGATAATAAAGGAGAAGGAGGCATTTTTTCTTTGTATACGTTAATTAGAAAATACAAAAAATGGTTATTCTTTCCTGCGATTGCAGGCGGCAGTTTTTTATTAGCAGATAGTATCATTACTCCTCCAATCTCTGTTTCTTCAGCCATTGAAGGTTTAAAACCAAGCTTTCCTAATTTACCGGTTATTCCAATTGTGTTGACAATTATTGTTGCATTATTTTTAATTCAACGAAAAGGCACTTCCTTTATTGGCAAAGTATTTGGCCCTGTAATGATGATCTGGTTTACCATGATCGGCGTTTTAGGCATCGGTGAATTAATAGGACATCTTTCTGTTTTTAAAGCGCTTAATCCTTATTATGCTTATCAACTTTTATCAGAGCATCCCGGTGGTTTTTGGTTACTCGGTGGTGTATTCTTATGCACAACAGGAGCCGAAGCCTTATATTCTGATTTAGGGCATTGCGGTAGAAAAAATATTCAAATCAGTTGGTTGTACGTAAAAGTATGTTTGATCCTTTGTTATTTTGGACAAGCAGCCTGGTTATTAGATCATGTAGGAACCACATTAACTGACGTCAGTCCGTTTTTTGGGTTAGTACCTCAATGGTTTATTTTTCCGGCTATTGCTATAGCAACAATGGCTACTATTATCGCATCACAAGCATTAATTAGTGGTTCATTTACTTTAGTAGCAGAAGCCATTCGCTTAAATATCTGGCCAAAATTAAGAGTCGTATTTCCATCAGATGTAAAAGGTCAGCTATACATTCCTGCAATTAACTGGTTGTTAATGTTTGGTTGTTGTGCTGTTGTTCTATATTTCAGAGAATCAAAAAACATGGAAGCGGCCTTTGGTTTATCCGTTACTTTAACCATGTTAATGACAACGATTTTACTGAGTTTTTATTTGTATGTAAAAAAAGTAAATAAAGTAGCAGTATTTTCTTTACTACTAGTTTTCTTAACAATTGAAGGTTCTTTTTTAGTTGCTAATCTTAAAAAATTCATGCATGGCGGTTGGGTTACAATGCTACTGGGCGTAATCATATTTACAATCATGTATATATGGTACAGAGCTAGTGAAATAAAAACCAGACTTCAGAAATTTGTTGAATTAGAGCCTTATGTTCCAATTTTAAAAGAATTAAGCAATGATGAAAGTGTTCCTAAATATGCTACCAATTTAGTTTATTTAACCTCTTCAGCTAATAGTAAAATGGTGGAAGAAAGAAGTATTTATTCTATTCTTTATAAACAACCAAAGCGCGCAGATATTTATTGGTTTGTTCATGTAGATGTGGTTGACGAGCCATTTAAAATGTCTTATAAGACAGATGTATTAGCTTCGGAAGACATTGTGTGGGTAACGTTTAAATTAGGTTTTAGAGTGGCCCCTAAAATTAATTTGCTATTTAGAAAAGTGGTAGAAGACATGGTGAACAATAAAGAGGTGAAGATTAATAGTAGATACGCTTCGTTAGATAAACATAATATTACCGGTGATTTTAGATTTGTAGTCATGCAGCGTTTTTTAAGTTTTGAAAATGAGTTGTCATTTAGAGATGATTTTATTTTAAAAGCTTTTTTCATGTTAAAGAAAATAAGTCTGCCTGATGAAAAAGAATATGGTTTAGATTATAGTAATTTAACTATTGAGAAAACACCTATGATTTTAAATACATCTAAAAATATTATTTTGCAAAGAGAATAGAGTATGTCTGAGTTAGAAGAAAAAGATAAGAATGTTGAACATTTTCTTAATTTGATCAAAAAATCGAAGCGAGGAAAATTCAAGGTGTACATTGGTATGAGTGCCGGTGTTGGCAAAACTTATCGAATGCTGCAAGAGGCACATACCTTATTAAAAAATCATGTGAATGTTAAGATTGGTTATATCGAAACGCATAATCGTCAGGAAACACATGTTTTGTTAGCGGGCTTACCTCAAATTTCAAGACGAAAGATATTTTATAAGGGTAAAGAGCTTGAAGAGATGGATGTGCAGGCAATTATTAATGATCGCCCCGAAGTTGTAATTGTTGATGAACTGGCTCATACAAATATTGCCGGATCAAAAAATGAAAAACGTTGGCAAGATGTTTTAGAGATACTTGAGAATGGAATTAATGTGATCAGTGCTGTTAATATTCAGCATATAGAGAGTTTGTATACCGATATCTTTCAGATCACAGGAATAGAAGTTCAGGAAAGAGTGCCGGATAGTGTATTAAAGTTAGCGGATGAAGTAGTTAATATTGATTTAACAGCGGATGAATTGATTGCACGTTTGAAAGAAGGAAAAATCTATGATAAATCTAAAATTGAAACCGCATTAAGCAATTTTTTTCAATCGGATAAAATATTACAGCTAAGGGAATTAGCATTAAAAGAAGTAGCATCACAGGTCGAACGAAAAATAGAGTCTGAAGTCTTAAAATCAGATAAATTAAGGCCGGAACGTTTCCTGGCATGCATTAGTTCAAATGACGTTTCGGCAAAACTGGTAATCAGAAAAACAGCACGGTTGGCCTCTTATTATAATTCTGATTGGTATTTGTTATATGTACAAACTCCACAAGAGGAAACGGATAAAATTTCATTAGTAGCACAAAGGCATCTGATTAATAACTTTAAAATGGCTACTGAATTAGGTGCTGAAGTTGTTCGTGTAAAAAGCAATCAAATAGTTAAAACTATTATTGAAACCGCCGAAAAGAAAAAAGTAACTACTATATGTATTGGTAAGCCACATTTTAATTTATTTAAATCAATATTAAGTAATACAATTATTGATCAATTATTGATTAAATTAACTGGTACTGATATAGATCTTATAATTCTATCATAATGCAAATAAGAATTAAAACAAAATTGAGTTTAGGCCTGGGATTTTTATTCGCTGTGATTATTTTAATTGGCAGCATGGGAGCCGTTTATATTTATAAAATAGCTCAGGAATCAAAAGAGATCTTAAAAGACAATTATGAGTCTATAGAATATGCAAAATCAATGATGCAGACTTTAGATGCTCCTGTGTCAGACAGTAGCTCGTCAAAAATTAAATTCGAAAACAATTTAAAGCTTCAGGAAGATAATGTTACAGAATTAGGCGAGATAGAATTAACGCAGGAACTTAGAAGAATATTCGAAGAAACTAAAAACAATTTTTATTATAGCCTTAAAAAAAATCAACTAAAACAGGTATTATATCAAGTTTCAGAAATCAATATGCAGGCTATTGTTAGAAAAAATAATCAAACACAAATAGTTGCCGATAAAGTACTGTCTTATATGGGAATAATTGGTGGATTTTGCTTTTTAATTGTTTTTACTTTCATTATTAACTTTCCTGGTTATATAGCAGATCCAATAAAAAAACTAACAGAAAGCATCAAACAAATTGCTTCCCGAAATTACAGCCAACGTTTAT
>Ga0066415_1000022_pt1 | contig 24788 bp, 15 predicted proteins | sample LakWasMet21_HOW5_2_FD_59542 | JGI IMG/M metagenome (GOLD analysis project Ga0066415, IMG submission 59542) | Freshwater sediment methanotrophic microbial communities from Lake Washington under simulated oxygen tension - Sediment Metagenome 21_HOW5 | ecosystem: Environmental > Aquatic >... | reverse complement strand
ATATGATAAAAATTCGGATGGAAATTACAGTAGTACTTGTGTTGCATCTGATGCCAATGAACTTGGAATAGGTTTAATTATTGGAAGTAACATGAAATTATATTTAGCTGATGGTTCACAAAGTGCAGCTGTTCCAAGGGTTGGTACCGGCTGGACCAGATACCGCATCACCGTTGATTTGCGAGCAAACGGCGGACAAGGTTCAGGGTCTGTTTGTTATCGTTTTTTAGGAACAAATGGTTCTTGGACTTCAATTGCCGGATTGCAAAACATTAATATGCTCATAGATCCATTATCATTAAATCAAAATAATTTACAAAATTTAGATGGCATAGTTGTTCAACAGGAAGCTGGTGGAAAAGGAAAAGTAGATAATATATCCATTACTACCATAAAAAATAGTTTATTAGTGTCTCCAACGCTATGTGCCGGAGGTAGCTTTTCATTAACAACGTTAACCATTCCAAGTACTAGTAGTTATAATTGGTTGAGCCCGTCTGGTACAACGTATACTACCACTGCAAATAATTTTTCTTTAACAAACACCGCACTTGCTGATAATGGTACTTTTACAGTAACTACTAACGACTGTTCGGCTTTAAGTTGGACAGTGCCAGTTACCGTAAACCCAACACCAATTTTAAGTAGCGCAAATACTGCTACAATTTGTGCAGGCACTGATCCTAATATGACGTTTGTTAGTAGTGTGGTTTCAACTTATAATTGGGTTGCAACTAACAATTCTAATATTTCAGGAGAGAGCACATCAACACAAACTACAAGTGTGCTAAATAATACGTTAGTTAGTAGTTCGTCTGTGCCCGAAAATGTTATTTATGATGTTACACCAACATCTACTTTAGGTGGTTGCGTTGGTTCGGCACAACAAATTACAGTTACGGTTAATCCCTATGTAACACCATCTGTACTTGCTACTACTGCGGCAGCAACAATTTGCATAGGCTCACCGGCTAGTTTTACGGCAACACCAACTAACGGAGGTGCTTCGCCGGCATATCAATGGCAAGTTAACGGAATAAATGCCGGAACCGGTTCTACTTTTAACACATCTACATTAAGCAATGGCGATGTTGTGTCTGTTGTTTTAACTTCTAATGCTTTATGTTTAAGTACAGCAGTAGTTAATTCAAATAGTATTACAATCACCGTAAATCCATTGATCACACCTTCAGTTTTAACTGCGGCTTTTAATGGAAGTATTTGTGAAGGCTCTAATGTTACGTTTACAGCCTCTCCAACTAATGGTGGAAACTCACCGGCTTATCAATGGCAGATTAATGGAATAAATGCCGGAACGGGCCAGTTTTTTTCTACTTCAACGTTAAATAATGGCGATGTTGTGACAGTGATATTGACATCTGATGCGATGTGTGCCTCTCCTACTACGGTTAACTCAAATTCTATTATAATGGTGGTGACCAACACCGTTAGTTCATCAGTAATCTTATCAGCTAGTACAGTAAGTATTTGTTCATCAGAAACAGTCACGTTTACAGCCTCGCCAACAAATGGCGGAAACTCACCGGCATATCAATGGCAGATTAATGGTGTAAATGCTGGAACTAATTCTCCGAATTTTACAAGCTCAACATTATCTAACGGCGATGCTGTAAGTGTAGTTTTAAATTCTAATGCTGTATGCGCAGTTCCATCAGTTGTTGGTTCAAATACAATTAGTATGAGTGTAACATTAACCCCTGTAGCCGCATTCGGTTATTTGCCTACAGAACCAACTACAGAAAACACTACAGTGAATTTCCAAGATCAATCATTAAATTCTTTTGACTGGTTTTGGACATTCGTAACGGGAGCCAACTCAACAACTCAAAATCCATCTTATGGTTTTCCGGGAGCAGGCACGTATACGGTAACGTTATTAGTTAGTAATGGTACTTGCACCAGTACAACTTCCCAGATTGTTGTAATAAGTGAAGAATCGGAGTATTATATTCCTAATACATTTACTCCTAATGGCGATGGGGTTAATGATCTTTTTAAAATAGTAGGAACAAATATTTCAACTGAAAATTTCGAATTAATAGTATACAACAGATGGGGGCAGATCGTTTTAAACACCACTGATCCATTAAAAGGATGGGATGGCATAGTAAAAAATGGAAATGAGGCTCCCGCAGGAATCTATGTTTATATGGTGAATTTTAAATTCAATCATTCAGAAGACAAAATCAGCAAAGTTGGTAATATTCATTTGTTTAGGTAAGAAAAAGTTCATCCATTAATATAAAATAAGTTCTACTTAACTAAATTAAAAAAAGGAGAACTGTGCAGAAGCATAGTATACAAAAACGTATTTAATATAAATATTAATCCTTTAAAATATTTGGATTTAAAATATTAAAGACATAATTTTTATCTGCATGTTTTTGCAAGACCTCTTTTCTTCCATTTGGTTTTAACCATTTTAATTCATAAATATCATCTCTTCTATCAGCTAAATTTCTTACACTACCGTGTAAGCGGAGTTTTTTTAAGGCGTCTAGATCAAGGTCTGAAACTAGAACCATCTCTGTGTTTGGTGTAGCTTCTGCTTTGATGCCGTTAGTAGGAAAAGAGAAATCCGCCGGAGTAAATACTGCAGATTGCGCATATTGAATATCCATATTATGTACCTTAGGTAAGTTTCCAATGCCACCGGCAATACATACATAACATTCGTTTTCAATTGCTCTTGCTTGTGCACAACATCTCACTCTGGTATAAGCATTTTGTGTATCAGTTAAAAATGGAACAAATAAAATTTCCATTCCATCAAGAGCTAATAATCTTGCCAGTTCAGGAAATTCACTGTCGTAACAAATTAAAATACCAATTTTTCCTGCGTCGGTATCATACACTTTTAAAGTATGTCCACCAACAATTCCCCAGGCATTTACTTCATTTGGCGTCACATGTATTTTACTATAACGTTCTATCGAACCATCACGGCGACATAAATAACCCACATTATACAATTCGCCTTTACGAATAAAAGGCATACTACCGGTAATGATATTGATATTATATGCAATAGCGTAATCAATAAATTTATCACGCAAAGGCTCGGTGTAGTCAGCTAAACTTCTGATCGCTTCGGCTTCTGTTTGATGGTTGAAATCAGCCATCAACGGGGCGTTAAATAATTCAGGAAACATCACAAAGTCAGAGTGGTAACCGGCAACGGTATCAATGAAAAATTCTATTTGCTCACATAACATGTCAAATGTTTTGAATGAACGCATCCCCCATTGTACTAATCCAACTCTTGCAATTGTTTTATGTTGATTAAATTTTTTTAGCTCTTGTGAATAAAGAACATTATTCCATTCCATTAAGGTCGCGCATTCTTTCGATTCTTTATCCCCGGGCATATAATTATCCAACAATTTTTTAACATGAAATTCGTTAGATAATTGAAATGAAAGAACTGGGTCATAAATTTCTTTCATTTTTACTTTATGAATGTATTCTTTAGGAGTTATCTTATCAGAAAAACCGGCATAATTAGGTATACGTCCACCAAAAACAATAGATTTAAGATTGAGTTGTTCACACAATTCTTTTCTTGCTTCATAAAGTCGATGTGCCAAACGCAATCCACGGTATTTAGGATGAATAAAAATTTCAATCCCATACAATACATCTCCTTTTTTATCGTGAGTAGAAAATTTGTAATCACCGGTGATTTGCTGATAGGTATGATTGTCACCAAATTTGTCATAATCAACGACTATTGAAAGTGCCGTACCTACTACTTTCCCATTGATTACAACAACAAATTGTCCTTCCGGAAAAATACTAAGCAATTGTTCAATGTCTTCTTTCGACCACACAGAGTCATGCCAACTATTATACGATTCCTGCATAGAATCTCGCATGCTCATGTAATCATCCAGGGCTAGATGGCGTACTTCAATTTTTTTTATTTCAGGAAGAGGGGCCTGACTTTTTTGCTCTCTAGTTACCGTTTTTTGCATAACTACTAAATTTTGAGAATAAAATATTTATAATGCGTCGCATATGTTTAATCACAATTATTTGCTCTTACCCAGTTAGCAATTCTATCGGCCGCAAGCCTTGCTTGAGTATTACCGGTTGGTAAATAGGTAGGAGATAGTTTTTGATCCAGACTGTTCAAATAACTCAAACAAATAGAAACATCATCCCACACATCAGAATTTAAAGGTACATGACTAGCGCTCAAGTTTACAGTAGCTACTTGTATCAAACAGTTCTTTGAATCGGTAATGTTTTGCATATCGGCATAATGCATAATCGTAAATAGTTCGCCGGGAGTATAAACATGATTTCCAACAGTAACTGAAGCAGGTAATTTTGATGCATTTGCCTCAAGATACCAGTAAGGAAATGGATATACACAACCCTCACTTTGAGGTGGACAATTAGATAAACAATAAGAAAAATACATAGCCCAGTTGGTATACGTAAATCTTGTGCCATTGGCCCAGGCAGTTTCTGTAGCGCCTGTTGCAGAATTATATACAATAGCATGTGCCGCAATACATCCACATGTAGGTACAGATTGACGGGGAACTTGAATGAACGCAGAAACAGCGCCTCCATTAGGAAGTGTTTTCTTGTAAGGATATTGCCCGGGAATAGTATTTCCTGAAGAATTTTTTGGTATTTGAGAACAGTTGCCGATATACAAGCTCACAGAAATTATTTTCCATGGTGCATTTACTGAATAAGTAATGTCAACCGTACCGGAACTATTATTTTTATAATGTAATGTGCCTACCGAGGTATGTTGGCCGGCTTTTAGTACAACACTATATTCGCATTGAGGCAAACAATTATTTGAATTCTGACTCTCTGGAGCTGCAACAATATCTGTATTACCCCTCGCAATTAAGTTGTCTGGCTCAATTGGTTCTTTTTTGCATCCCGACAATAGGATACCGATCGCAAACAGCGTTAACGCGATCAAATTTTTGTTTGTCATCAATACTACTGGTTTCATGATGTAATAGTTTAAAAATATGATACATATTAATGGGATTTATAATATTTAATAAAAAGAAGATATGATGTCAGTTCTTAAGTCCAGTAATTTATTCCAGTACCAGGTTCGTTTAGAGACAAACGAAAAGAAATTCTGATACTAATTTACAGAGAAGCAATAAAAAAAAATAATAATTTGAGTTTTGAAAAGAGATAATTTTTTTGTATCTTTTATAATAAAGATTAACTCTAAACAATTTTTCATAAATAATATAACAAAAAGAATAATAAATAACCGCCTATAAGCATTGTGAAATACTTACACCTGTTTACTTTTTTCAACACGATCAAAAAAGAACGTACTATATTTTATTTAATTTTTTTAGAAAATCTTCTTTTTTGCGCTGAGACACATCTACTTGTGAATCGTCTTGCATAGTAATTGTTCCTGTTCTTCCTGGTTTATACGATTTAATAAAATCAACATTTACCAAATGAGAATGATGTACCCGGATAAAATTATAATCAGTCAAAAAACTTTCGAATTCACCTAAGTTTTTATTTGCTAATATTTTTTCCTGACCATTAATATAACACCAGGTAAATTTACCGTTAGCTTCACAACGTGTGATGTTTTTTATTTCAACAAATACTAATCCTGAACCCGTAACTAATGCTAATTTATTATGGTCTGTTTTAAGACTTTTGTAATTGTAGGTTAAACTTTCAAAATCGTTGCTATCGGTAGCATGTTCTTTTTTAATTACTTTTTGTACCGCTGCTTTTAATTCCTCTTCGTCAACTGGCTTTAATAAATAATCTATGGCCGAAAATTTAAACGCCTTAAGGGCATATTTATCATAAGCAGTTACAAAAATGATAGAAAAATTGATGTTATCAAATTTTTCCAATAAGTCAAAACCTGTTCCTCCTGGCATTTCAATATCTAAAAACACCAGGTCTGGTTTTTTTTCAATAATACTAAAAAAAGCATCTTCAGCAGAACTTACTTTATCAATAATATTTACGTTTGGACAGTTTTCCTTCAAAAGGATTTCTAAAAGATCTCTTCCTTTTTTCTCATCATCTACAATAATAGCCTTAATCATAATATTAGTTGTTTTGTGGTACAAAAATAATAATTTTTGTTCCTTCCGCCTCATTGTTGGAATTCACTTTATCTATTATTTCCAACCTTATATGTGTATTTTTTATATAGTTCAATGTATCTATCCGTTCCTTGGTAAGTTTCATTCCCATCGAAGTATGTTCTTTTGCAGAAAGTTGTTTTAATTCGGCGGCTCTTTTTCTACCTATTCCATTATCATCAATGATTATTTTCAATAAATCACTTTCAAATATAACAGATAAAGTTAAAACACCCTTTTTTATATGATTACGTAATCCGTGATGAATCGCATTTTCAACAAAAGGCTGTAATAACATCGTTGGAATTTCAGTTTCTTCTAAATTAATGGTTGGATCAATGTTTAATTCAAAATCAAAACTATTATCTAACCGAAGTTGCTCCATTTCTACGTAAAGTGATAAAATATGGATTTCAGCAGATAAAGGAAGGGTATTAGCGTTGGCATGTTCTAAAAATAAGCGAATTAATTTAGAAAATTTGCCCAGGTATTTGTTTGCTGCCGCTTTGTTATCTGTGGTGATGAAATATTTAATCGTGTTTAAACAATTGAACATAAAATGCGGGTTCATTTGTCCTTGCAAGGCTTTTAACTCTAAGGCGGCATATTGTTTATTGATCTCAGTATTAAGTGCTTCTTTTTTTCTGATCATTTTTGTACGGAAATAAACAATCGTAAAAAATAAAAGAGTAAAAAGTACGGCTAATAAAATGTAGAATTTTCCTGTCTTCCAAAATGGTGCTGGAATTTTAATGATAATACTTTGTTCATTAACGTAGCCATATACTGCAATTTTAAAAACATAGTCGCCTGGTGGTATATTCGAGTAACTTACACTTCGGCTATTATCGGGTTTATGCCAGGCTTGATCATAGCCTTCTAACTTATATTCAAATAACAGATTTTTAGAATCCCCAAAAAAAGGAGCGGTATAATGAATGACAATTTTTCTTGTATCATTACTTATTGTAATAACAGAATCATGAATGTTTTGTGGAACGTCATCTGCCTCAAGACTTTGTATAATAACCTTAGGTATATAATTATTTTCTGATATTATTTTTGGATTAATAACTGCTATACCATTTGCGGTAGGAAATAGAATTTTTCCGTCATTTGTTTTTAAACCGGCATATTGAAACCCTCCGTTGCATTCTGAGTTTTTCATGCCGTCTTCTTTACCAAAATAACGCACGTTTATAAATAATGATTTTTCATCAGCATAATCATTCAAACTTTTTCTTTGGGCAGAGTAAACCCCTCTATTAGAGCTAATCCATAAATTATTGTCATTGTCTTCAATAATACAGGAAGTAAATTCATCAATAATATTTTCTGATTTGTTAAAAGAAAAAAATGTGTTGTTTTTAAATCGATTAATCCCTCCTCCGTATGTTGCTATCCAAAAAACACCTTCTTTGTCTTCATGAATATGTCTTACATTGTTATCCGAAAGCCCATCATCAACAGTATAGATTTTCACATTTCCATTTTCTATAACACCTAAACCTTTATTTGAACAAAACCAGATTCTGTTTTTAGAGTCTTGTAAAATGTGCGAAACAGAACCTTTTATTTTATCTTCATGTATTTTTTGAAATTTATTGTTTTGATAATTATATAGTCCGGATTCCCCACCTATCCATATCACACCATTTTTATCCTGAACCAAAGCATAAAAAGATTTCTTCATCCATTTTTCATTGCTTTCTATTTTAGAGAACTCTCCGTTTGAATATTTAACGAGTCCCTCGTTAAACGTTCCAAACCATAGATCACCATTATTTTCTTCCATCATGGTCCAAATACAACCTATATATTTAGGATTAAATAATGAAAATTTATCATCTTTCCATTGAGTGATTTTAGTACAATGGCTAATTAAGATCGCTTGATTTTTCAGTTGAAGAATTGGTCTGCTAATGTCATCCATTAATCCATCTTCCTTCGAAAACATTTTAATGACTTTTGGCTTAAGTTTATTAAGTCCGCCATTCACAGTTCCAACCCAAATATTATCTTCTTTGTCTTTGTAAAAAGCAGTAACCTCATTAGACGATAAACCTGAATTTACATCACAATAGGAATACGTATCGTTTTCAATAATGATAGCGCCATTTTTAGAGGGCAACCAAATGCGGTTGTTTTCTTCAACTAAAATATCATTGAAATATTGTAGGGGTAGCAATTCTTTAGGGATATGCAAGGCCGAAACGATACCACTTTCAGCTTTAAAGATCCCTATATTGCTATAGATCCATATTTCATGTTTCAATCCCTTTTTCAATACATAAATTTGGCTACCTTTTAATTCTTCAACCAAAGCCAGTTTGTTGTTTTTATATACATATAGGCCTTTATCTGTTGATATGTATAATTCTTTATTATTAGAATATACTATTTTATGTATGTATGCTCCAACGTTAATATAATCAACAAATTTTCCGTCAACTAGTTTAACTATTTTTCCGGTTGTTAAGCCTGCAAGGATCTCATGATGTTCGTTTTCGCAAACAGTGTTCACATTATTTTTTTCATCAATATTTATAGTTTCAAAAGCACCATTTGAATATTTAACTAATTTCTTACCGTTAGACATAAGCCATAGATTTTGTTGGCTGTCTTCAAACAATTCATTAAAGCTATTGTGGGGTAAATTAGGGGTATTTGTTGTGTTAAATAGTTCAAAATTATTACCATCAAAGCGCAACAATCCATTGTAAGTAGTTACCCATAAATATCCATTACGGGTTTGAAGCATCGTCAAAATGCTATTCTGAGGCAATCCGTTTTCCGAATTCCAAAATTTAATCACATAATTTTGTTGTGGACTTAAACTCTTATCTGAAATAATGCCTGGCTGTGCGGCTGTATTTTTAGCTACAAAAAAATACAATAAAAAAAAGGTAGCGACCCTAAATATATATAAATGTAAAATTTTCAACATTTTCAATGAATAAACTTAAACAATTTATATCTAAATTCTGTTATATGTAGTAAACGCAGCTAAAAAAACTAGTCAACATCAGTTTTAATCTCAATTATTCCCTCATTTACTCATTTAAGACGCTATTCTATCTATTACTCTCGTTGGAGCCATTTCATTAGTCATTTACGAGTATTAGAGTCTTTTTCTGTTTTCTCTTGTCTTGTGGTCAGTGCTTCACTTCATAGCTGTTCACGAGGTGTTTTAAATTTACCTTACAAATTAAAGCGAAAGGATGTGTGGAGATGATTTGGTTCAAATTCACCTCTGGAAGGGGACACGAAGTTTACCTAAACAAATTCACATAGCCATTCTTAGCCTACTGCTCACCATTAGTGTCTGTACAACTTTAACATATAAAATAAAGCCCTTCTCTGCAAGATTCACCACTGAAAGTTCTGACATCCCATAAAATAGCTACTTGAGAATAGATGATTGTAGTGATCATGCCTTCGAGAGCCTCAGGCACAACATAATTTAGGGTTTCCTATCGATTGTAAATTACAAAACTAACATCAGTAATGCATTCATTAAAACTATCAGTTTCATAGATCTCCTAAAACAAAAAAACGTTTGAAGAAATTCTTTAAACGTTTTTTAAATTCATTAATATTATTAGCTAAGCGGCACTTTCACCTTCTGCATTTTTATCGTCGCAGGTCGCCTCATCGTTATATTCTATGTCTTCTTTGTACAAAGCTTTCAATAAAGCTCTTGCCTTCGCTACTTCTTTTCCTTTATAAATACATTGATTGGCAATAGATTCCAAAGCTTCAACTGTTTCCCACTGAATTTTATCTTTTGAATTATGTTCTTCTTTGTTCTTCATCTTATACTAAAGGTAGCCTTTACGCAAAGAAGTTTTTTTATTTTGTGCTTTCTTAACTTATTAGTAAAATAGAACACAGATGATGATTTTTAAAGATAAAATCATCGCATCTATCTGTATTATCTTTGTTCTACTAAACAATTTCTATAACTTTTATTTAAACAAAAAAGCCTGAAGAAAATCTTCAGGCTTTTAAAATTTAAATTCTTATTTAGTGTCCTCCACCATCATGTTCACCATCGGCCAACGGAACAGTTTGAGGTATAAAATCTGTTTGAGCACCTGGTTTGCTATAGTCGTAAGACCAACGGTGAACTACCGGTAAAGCACCTGGCCAGTTACCGTGGATATGTGCCATTGGTGTTGTCCACTCAAGCGTATTAGAATTCCAAGGATTTTGAGGGGCTTTATCTCCACGGAAAATACTGTAGAAGAAATTGAATAAGAATACAACTTGTGCTAAAGCACCAATAATTGCACAAATAGTTACCACTTCGTTAATGTCTACTAAATTATCAAACATTGGAAATGCAGAGTTAGTGTAGTAACGACGAGGTACGCCTGCTAAACCTAAAAAGTGCATTGGGAAGAATACTCCATAAGCTGCTGTAAACGTTAACCAAAAATGTAAGTAACCTAACTTTTTGTTCATCATACGTAAGAACAATTTAGGAAACCAATGATAAACACCTGCAAACATACCAAAGATAGCCGACAGACCCATTACAATGTGGAAGTGAGCTACCACAAAATAAGTATCATGTACATTAATATCTAAAGTAGAATCTGCTAATATAATACCTGTTACTCCACCTGTTACGAAAGAAGAAACTAAACCAATAGAGAATAACATTGCCGGAGTATATTGAATGTTACCTTTCCATAAAGTGGTAATATAGTTAAACGCTTTTACTGCCGAAGGTATAGCAATTAATAACGTTGTGAATACGAATACCGAACCTAAGAATGGATTCATCCCGGTAATAAACATATGGTGACCCCAAACGATGAATGATAAGAAACCAATCGCTAACATCGATCCGATCATCGCTCTGTAACCAAAGATTGGCTTACGAGAGTTCGTAGAAATAATCTCAGATGAAATACCTAAAGCCGGTAATAATACAATATATACCTCAGGGTGACCCAAGAACCAGAATAAATGTTCAAATAAAACCGGACTACCACCAACGTTATCTAAAGGACGTCCGTTAATATAAATATCAGATAAATAGAAACTAGTTCCCATACTTCTATCCATGATCAATAATACAACACAAGAAACCAACACAGGGAAAGATAATACCCCTAAAATAGCAGTGATCAAGAAAGCCCAGATAGTTAAAGGCATTCTGGTCATTTTCATTCCTTTTGTACGTAAATTGATAATCGTAACGATATAGTTAATACCACCCAACAAAGAAGACACAACAAATAACGTCATAGAAATTAACCACAATGTCATCCCTAATTTAGAACCATCCATTGCTTCCGGTACTGCTGATAACGGAGGATAAATTGTCCACCCACCTGATGCAGGACCATCTTCAATAAATAAAGAAGATAACATAATGCTACTAGATAAAAAGAAAAACCAGTATGATAACATGTTCAGGAAGCCTGAAGCCATATCACGTGCGCCAATTTGGTATGGAATTAATAAGTTAGAGAAAGTACCACTTAATCCACCTGTTAATACAAAGAATACCATGATCGTACCATGAATGGTTACTAATGCCATATACATGTTAGGATCTAAGATTCCATCTTTACCCCACTTGTCGCCAAGGATAGCATTAATGAATCCAAATTTTTCTCCTGGCCATGCTAATTGCATACGGAAGATCACCGACATTGTCATTGCAATAACTGCCATAATAATAGCAGTAATTAAAAACTGACGAGAGATCATTTTGTGATCCATACTAAAGATGTATTTACTCACAAAACTTTCGTGGTGATCATCATGGTCATGTGCATGATCGTGGTGAACTGCGTGTCCTGTAATAGTCTCTGAATGTGCGTTTGCCATTTTTATTCTTTATTTAAAGTACAACAATTTTTTCTATCTAATAATTACTTTGAAGCTATTTTCTTTTTAAAGCGAGGCTGTGTTAATAACCAATCTTTGTAGTCTTTTTCGCTTTCAACAATAATAGTCATTTGCATATTATAGTGAGACGTTCCACAAATCTTGTTACATAATAAAATGTAATCAAACTCTACAGCAGGTTCTCCTTTTTTAGCTCGTGCTTCATTGATACCGGCCATCAATTGGATCACATAAGGATCTTTACGCATTTCTGCAGTAGTTTTATTCGGAGTAAATTTAAACTCAGTAACCATTCCCGGTACACAGTTCATTTGCGCTCTAAAATGAGGCATGTACGCTGAATGGATCACGTCGCGAGAACGCATTTTAAATTCAATTTCTTTATTTACAGGAATATGAAATTCATTTTTCACAATGATATCATCATGACATGCTGCGTCTAATGTATCCAATCCTACAATGTTTCCACCATCGATCTGACGATAGTCAGTTGACCCTAACGTTTTATCAAATCCGGCATAACGAGCTGTCCAATCAAATTGCTTAGCATATAATTCAATCGTTACTTTATTAGGATCTGAAGATCTCTCTGTAATTTCATTCCAGTATTTTAAGCCAAAAATAATAATGAACGCTAATACGACAGCCGGAACAATTGTCCAAATCATTTCTAAACGATTATCATGTGCAATAAACGTTGCTTTAGAATCTTTTTTACCTGAATATTTGTAAGCAAAATAAAATAAAACCGCATTAGTTACTAAAAACGTGAACACGATAATATACATATTGTAATCCCAAAGTGTATCTACTTTTAACCCATGTTCAGAAGCTGCTCCCGGTAAAGAATTATCATTCCAGCGATTTACTTGCCAAAAGAAAAATGCAAAGAATGCAAACATAAAAGTCAACATCATTTTTCCATTAAAAGCGTTGTCCTTTTCAGTAACGTTCCATTCCTTGGTTTTCTTAAACTCACGGGAAAGTTCAATTACACGCATTAACTGATGTACTGCAATGATTAAAAGTACAAGTCCTATTAAGATTAACAATTTCATATGTTCTAGTTGTTTGTTTTTAAATTGTCATATGTTTTAGTAAAGTTTTAATTCAAGTTTTTTTCTTGGCAACTTTACTAATGCATATTATAATAATTTTTATAGTTCTATTTTAGTGTTTTCTTTTTTCTGATTAGATTGAGTGATGTAAGCTTTCTTCCATGAACGGGTGATTCTTAACCGCTAATGGACGTTTAGAAAGGTTGTTTAACACCACATAAATAAATAATCCCAAGAAAAATAAGAATGTTCCTAATTCCATCCAGCTCAAACCTGTCCACGCATGACCAACTGTTCCGGGCATAACTACCATAATAATATCTAAGTAATGACCGATGAAAATAATTGTACCAACAAACATTAAGAAGAAGAAGTTGCGTTTACTGTCACGGCTCATTAACATCACCATAGGGAAAGCAAAATTCACCATTAATACCGTCCACATTAAAGCTTTGTAAGACTCCCAACGTGTTTGGTAATAAATAACTTCTTCAGGAATATCAGCATACCAAATCAACATGAATTGAGAGAAGTATAAGTATGTCCACAAGAAAGAAATAGCAAACATCCATTTACCCATATCGTGTACAGTACTTTCAGTTACAAACTCTAAATAACCTAATTTTTTCAACCAAACAATTAGCATTGTTACAGTGATCATAGCGCTAACCCACATTCCTGAGAAGATGTACCAACCCATCATCGTAGAGAACCAGTGTGTATCAATACTCATGATCCAATCCCATGCAGAAGTTGATGAAGTAACTGCAAACACAACCATAAACCAAGCGCTTAATTTCACATTTTTCCAATGAAACCCTTTTGCTTCTTCGTGTCCAACCGCATCAGCATCAATAGAATTTTTACGTAATTTCCATGTAAACATTACCCAGGCAACCATATATAAAATGGTACGGATCCACCAAGAGATACCAAAGTATCCAATTTTTCCGGCGATCACTTTATCATAATTTGCAGATCCTTCTGTAGCAACTCCCTCTGCCATCCAAGGATAAATATGGTGAACATGTAATTGTCCTAAAATAAATAACAATAATAAAAACGATAAACCCCAAGGTAAATACCAGGTTACTGCTTCAATAACTCTTTTAATTGATGTTGCCCATCCTGCTTCTGCAGCATATTGCATCCCTAAGAAAAAAGCTGCTCCTAATGCGATTGCTGTAAAGAAAAATGCTCCGGTAAAAACATTAGCCCAGGCACGAGTACCCGCATGATAATGTTCTGCTTCATTTCCTTTATCCATCATAAACATTAAGATGATAGATATCAAACCCACACCCATCAAAACGAATGATGTTAGTTTAGCTTTAGATGGTACTACGAAATTTAATTTATCTGTGTTCATATTAAAAATTCTATCGTATTTAAATTCGTTTATTAGTGTTTTTTAGTTGAATCAGCTATTGCAACAACCTTTGTGCTATCTGTTGCAACCGTTTTGGGCCCTTGTAATTTTTGTACGTAGTACACTAATTTCCAACGTTCTTCTTGTGTTAAGATACTAGCGTGATTACCCATTAACCCTTTACCATAAGTAATAGAATGGAAAATCTTTCCTTCAGGTAAGTTTTTTAAAGGGCCACTATAAGCCGGAGGAGCTCCGGGTAATTTACCTCCTACTTTGCCATCACCTGCACCTGTAGCGCCATGACAGTGTACACAGAATTTTCCGTATAAAACTTCACCATCTTTTTCTACTTGTTCAGAATATGCGATCGGGTTTTTTAAATACAACCCTGCTTGCTCGTATCCTTCACCCGTATTAGCGTATACATAAGGAATATAACCCCTTGCAATTGTCCCTTTTACAGGCAACATTGCGTTGTATAAAGTATCGCCATTAACAACGTGAATTCCGTAGTATTCTACAGATGGAGAACGGTACATGTCTGGCATAAATTCAAAACCGGGACTGTTAACGTCTTTTTTACCACATGATGTAAAACCCGCTACTAATACAGCTGCAAACGTACCGCAAGCCATTAGTTTAAGATTTTTGTATGAAAAGTTCATATCTATTGTGTTTATCTAATTAATATTTTGGTTCAATTGTAATAGTGCCTTTGTAGTTTACTTCTTCTGCTCCATTAGAACGTAAGATCTCATCAGCCTTTTTAGATTGTTCATCATTCAACTCTAAATAAATCATGAATTTATCATCAGTTGTACGCGGATCAGGATTTTTAGCTTTTGCTCCCGGAACTAACCAACAACGTAATAAATACGTTAGCGCTAATCCATGAGCAGCACAAAATACAGTGGCTTCAAATGTAATAGGTATAAAAGCTGGTATTGCAAAAACATATCCCCAGGTTGGTTTACCACCAATATCATTTGGCCAATCGTGAACCATCATATACCACATCATTAATGTAGCTAATGCCGTTCCCGTTATACCATAGATAAATGCACAGATTGCAAGACGTGTACGAGGAACTCCAACAATTGGATCAATTCCGTGAACAGGAAATGGAGTAAATACATCATTGATACGAATACCCGAAGCGCGTAATTTTTTACAAGCTTCCATCAATGGAACTTCATCTCCAAAAATTCCGTGTATAATTTGTTTAGTTGCCATATTATTGTTTAATAAATCTAAATCTTATTCTAAAAATTTAAAACTAGTGGTGTGCGTGTTCAGCAGATGCCTTTTTTTGAGCTTCTCCTGATGCTTTTAAAATTGATTTTAACTCTGCCTGAGCAATTACAGGGAATGTACGAGAATACAACAAGAATAATGTAAAGAACATTCCAATTGTACCAACAAAAATACCTACATCAATAAATGATGGTGTATATGTATTCCATGTAGATGGTAAATAAGTACGGCATAATGTAGGAACGATAATAACAAAACGTTCAAACCACATACCGATATTTACTACAATAGATAACACAAATGTGAATACTAAGTTTGTACGCAATTTTTTAAACCAGAATAATTGCGGAGAGATAACGTTACAAGTCATCATGATCCAGTATGACCAAGCTAAAGGACCGGTTGCTCTGTTTAAGAATGCGTATTGTTCCCATTCAACACCAGAATACCATGCAACAAATAACTCAGTTAAATAAGCTACCCCAACAATAGAACCTGTAACAATGATAACGATGTTCATGTACTCAACGTGTTTAATTGTTAAGTACGCTTCTAATTTATAAACCTTACGAACAATTAACATTAATGTCAATACCATTGCAAAACCTGAGAATACCGCACCGGATACGAAATATGGAGGGAAGATGGTTGTATGCCAACCCGGTACTACCGAAGTAGCAAAGTCAAAGGATACAATGGAGTGAACCGAGAATACTAAAGGCGTTGATAAACCAGCCAATACTAAAGATACTTCTTCAAAACGAGACCAGTGACGAACAGAACCACCCCAACCGAAAGATAATAAAGCATATGCTTTTTTCATACGGGGTTTGATTACTCTATCACGAACCATTGCGAAATCGGGAATTAAACCAATATACCAGAAAACGATAGATACAGTAGCATATGTAGATACCGCGAACACGTCCCATAATAATGGAGAGTTAAAGTTAGGCCATAAAGAACCAAATTGATTTGGTAAAGGGAATAACATATAATCTAACCAAGGACGACCAGTGTGCAATGTTACGAAGATAGCCGCACACAATACCGCGAAGATAGTCATCGCTTCAGCAGAACGGTTGATCGCCATACGCCACTTTTGACGGAATAATAATAATACAGCAGAAATTAATGTACCGGCGTGACCAATACCGATCCACCAAACGAAGTTTGTAATATCCCAAGCCCAATCAACTCCGTTATTAGAACCCCAGGCTCCAATACCAACGCCAATTGTATATGCTAAACATCCAATACCCCACATAAAAGCTAATGAAGCGATGGTAAATAAAATATACCAAGTTCTGTTTGCTTTACCTTCTATGGGCGCAATAATGTCATCGGTGATATTACGGTACGTTTTGTTACCGATAATCAATGGTTCCCTAATCTGTGATTCTGCGTGCATATTATTTTAATTCAGAATTTATAATTTAGTTTTTTATTTGATCGAATTATGAATGGTGTTCTTCTTTATGAGCATCCGCTTTTCCTTCATGTTTAGGAGCTGTAGTGTGAGCTTCATGATGAATTGCTTCATCCTGATTTCTTACTTTTAATAAATAAGATACTGTCGGTTTCACGCCTACTTCTTCTAACAGATAGTAGTTTTTATCATCGCTTCTCCATTTAGATACTTCTGAATTTTCATCATTAGCATCACCAAACATAATAGCATTTGTAGGACAAGCTGATTGACAAGCTGTTTTAATAGCGCCATCTACAATTGGCATACCAGCTGCTTTAGCCGCTAATTTACCTGCTTGTAACCGTTGAGTACACATCGAGCATTTTTCCATTACCCCACGAGAACGAACAACTACATCCGGATTTAATACCATACGCCCTAAATCTTGTTGTGCAGGATTTACATCAGCAAACATTGAATTGTCGATATAGTTAAACCAGTTGAAACGACGAACTTTGAATGGACAGTTGTTAGCGCAGTAACGAGTACCAATACAACGGTTATAAGTCATCATATTTAACCCTTCCGTACTGTGAGAGGTAGCTAATACCGGACAAACAGTTTCGCAAGGAGCGTGATTACAGTGTTGACACATCATTGGCTGGAAAGTAACTTTCGGGTTAGCCGAAGGATTTTCCATATCGATGTACATTTGTTTCGTTCCTAAACCTTCTTCATGAGCTTTGTCTTTGTTCATGTCTGAAGTATAGTAACGATCAATACGCAACCAGTGCATATCACGTGTTTTACCAACTTCTTCTTTACCTACTACGTGAATGTTATTTTCTACTGTACAAGCTACAACACAAGCTGCGCAACCAATACAAGAAGTCATGTCAATTGTCATCCCCCATTTATGGTTCATACGAGGATGTTCTGCCCATAAATCAACTTCGTTGACATGCTTAGTACCACCACCGTGCATTGGCAATAACGCTTCAGGATTCCAAACTTCTTTTGCTTTGTCTTTGTATTCTTTTAAAGAAACTTCGCGCAAAATATATTCTTCACGACCCATGATGGTGTGTTGAATTTGAGTAGAAGCAAATGTATGTGTACCTTCTGCTTTTGCTACTGTAGCATTTAAACCTACATATTGTAAAGTATCATTAATTACAGATACAAATGGGAATGCGTTAACACCTACACCAAACGCAGCTTTCATTGCTTCAGCTGTTCGGCCATAACCAACTGCTAAACCAATTGTCCCTGGCATTTGACCCGGCTGAGGGAATACAGGAACTTTTACTGATACACCATTTACAGTTAAATCAACGATTGAACCGTCAATATCCTGACGTAACATTTCGTTTAATCCTAATTTTTTCACATCAGGAATAGACATTGTAATGTAGTTATCCCAAGTTACTTTAGAGATAGGATCAGGTAATTCTAATAACCAAGGGTTGTTAGATTGGTTACCATTTCCTAAACCAATTTTTTCATAAACAACTAACTCATAAGTACCCCCTTTAGCTGAAGTAGCCATTGCTGCCGCTTTATTGTAATCAGCGTTTGCAACAGTCGCAACTGCCCCCGGAGTAGCTGCTACATGAGCAGTCGGTTTAATAACTTTAGTTGTATCTACTACTAATTCGTTAACGATAGCCGCAACACCTGTTGCAACTACTTTACCAGTTGAATCAATTTGAGCCGGAACAAAAGGAACATCTTTTAATACAGATACTTTTAAAACACCGTCGTGTAAAGTATTTGCCCAGAAAGAAGCAAAATCCAAGTGTTTTCCTTGTTGAGGAAAAATATGGTTGTTCCAATATCCTTGTAAGTATGTTAAATAATCTGTTTTAATACCAGACCATTTTAATAATGTATCCTGAACTTGACGAGTTCCTTCGTAACGAGGAGCTGCAAAGATCGGATTAATAGTAGGTTGTTGTAATGAATAGTGACCACGTTTTGGATTTGCATCACCCCAAGACTCTAAGAAGTTATGATCAGGGCAAACGTAATCTGCTAATTTAGCTGTTTCATCTAATGATTGAGAGAAAGAAACTTTAACAGTTGCTTTTTTGTATGCATCAGCAAATTTTAAAGAAGAAGGTGCCGTGTAAACAGGGTTACAGTTGTAAGTCATTAACGTACCAACTTTACCTGCATTTAAATCAGCAACTAAATCTAAAAATTCTTTATCATCAGCTTGTTTTAAATTGTAATATAATTCTACATCAACAGTTTTACCATAGTTGTTTAACATTTTGTTGATTCCGTTTACCAATGTTTGGCAACCTTCGTCATTAAACCCACAAACAACAATTGAAGAACCGCTATTTTTAACTAATTCAGCCCCAATTTTAGTAATTGCTTTTGCTGCATCAGCATTAGATACTTTTGCATCAGACACTTTTGAATTTCCGGTTGCACCAGCTACTTCGTTATATAAAGCAGCAATTACTTTTCCGTATTCAGAAGGTTTAACCATGTAACGCTCATCAGCATTAGCACCGGTTAAAGATAAATTAGCTTCAAAAGAGTAGTGTTTACTCATTTCTAAGTTCTCGCGGTTAACTTTACGAGTTTTGCTGTATTGATTAGCAAATTCGATCGGGTTTAACCAAGTTCCTAAGAAATCACAAGCTACACCAACAATGGTTTTAGCTTTAGAAAAATCGTATGAAGAAACAACAGACTTACCGAAGACATTTTTATTTGCTTTAATTAAAGCTGAATAAGAAATAGCATCGTAAGTAACATGTTTAGCATTTGGGTGTTTAGCTGTAAACTCAGCAATAACAGCTTTTGTAGAAGGGCTGATAATTGTAGAACTTAAAATTACCGCAGTTCCTGTAGATAAAGATTTTGCTACCGCATCATCCACATTTTTCCAGGTAGTTGCATTGCCTTTAGCTAATGGGCCGTTTAAACGAGCGCCATCATATAAACTTAATACAGAAGACTGAACACGAGCAGAAGTAGCGCCATGAGATACTTTAGATAAATCATTTCCTTCAATTTTGATAGGACGGCCTTCTCTTGTTTTTACTAAAACAGAAGCGTAATCATGCCCATCATAAAAAGTAGAAGCGTAGAAGTTAGCTACACCAGGAGTTACTTCTTCAGGTTTTACAACGTAAGGAATCGCTTTGTTAACGGGAGTTTCACAAGCTGCTAATGCAACAGCTGCTGTGGAAAATCCCATTACTTTTAAGAAATCTCTACGGCTTGTGCCTTTAGAATTAGCATCGTCACCACTAAGGAATTCATCCATTGGTAATGCTTCTGCAAACTCATTATTTTTCTTTTGTAAAAATTCAGGGCTGTCTGTTAGTTCAGGCAAACCTTTCCAGTATTTTTTTGACATAGTCATCTGTGATATTTCTTGTAATTACCGGTTTCTAAATATTAATAGTGACATTTTCCACACTCAAGTCCACCAATTTTATCAACTGTAAACTTAACGTCGTATTGTCCTTTATATTTCTCTTTTAAAGCTTTGTGCATTTTGTCGTAGTATGCATTTCCTTCCATTGCCACTTCTGTTTTACGGTGACAATCAACACACCATTTCATAGTTAATGGAGATTGTTGTTCTGCTACAGTCATTTTTTTCAAATCACCATGGCAAGTAGCACATTCTTGTTTACCAACTACTACATGTTGAGAGTGATTAAAATAAACGTGATCAGGTAAGTTGTGAACCTTTATCCATTTTAAAGGGTTTTGAGGCAGATCGTAATTTCCTGATTTAGTATTGAAGCCTGCTGCAGTATAAATTTTAGCAATTTCTTCTTTAGATCCAGGATTAACAGTTTCTTGAATTCCTTTATGGCAATTCATACACACGTTAACAGTAGGGATACCAGCGTGACGAGATTTTTCAACTGAATTGTGGCAATATTGACAAGCGATCTCATTATCACCAGCGTGAATTTTGTGAGAGAATTTAATTGGTTGTTCTGGCTTATATCCTTTTTTAGTTTCCCAGTTATAATATACACCTAAATCAAAACAAGCATTCCAACAAGATTTCATTCCAACGAAAGCAATAATGATACAGAAAACACCAACTAAACGGCGGTTATTTCCCATCCATTGTTTTACTTCTTCGCCAAAAGTTAAATCAGGATTTTCTTCTTTTCCTTCTTTACGGTTGTAAGAGTTTTGTAAAGAATGACGTACACTACGTAAAGCTCCAATGATGATTGCTAAGATAACGATACCGCCTAATAATAAGTATAATGGATCAATTCCACCCTTCTCTTCAACAACTTCTCCGCCTTTTTGGCCACCTGCTGTAGTTGCTGCTACCGGAGGGGCCGGAGGATTTTGAATAAACGTAACCAAAGCAGTAATTTCTTCGTCCGTTAAAAACTCAAACTCACTCATTGCATCAGAACCACCGTTATCGGCTACTAACTTTTTAGCATAAGCATCGCCCGAAGCAATAACTTTGTTATTGTTCTTAATCCACTTTGCCAGCCACTCATTAGCTGGTTTTGGAGCACGATCAGCAATTCCAGCTAAACCAGGGCCAGTTACCTTTTGATCGGTAAGTGCGTGGCAAACTGCACAGTTTTGTTTAAAAATTTTGGCGCCGTCCTGAGCTTTTGATCCAAAGGAAAAAGCAAAAAACAGAAAAACCGCGCCAAACAAGGATTTTAAAGAGAGATGAGACATATGATTATGCATAGAATTATATCTAATTTTTTTAGTAATATAGCAGTTCAATGACACTTTGATGACAAAAATCACCGCACAAAAATAACAGAATGTTATATATCTAAATCGTAAATTTTAAAATTTATTAACATCTGAGTTAATTTATAATTATTCTAAATAAGAGTCGTAAAACTTTTTTATCTAAGGGCTCAGCTTTATTATAGAAGATAAATAGACCAATTTTGGTAATTTTCATGTTAAATAGGCGAATTAATCGACAAAATCAGCTGAAAGCAACTTACTCTTCCCAATAATCGATAATTAATCCATCAGAAGGGCTAATTCCAATAGAACGTTTTTCGATTCCAAAACTGATAATGAGGGCATCATTTAAGAATTGTTCGTCCTCTTTACTCAATTCAAAAGCCTCAATTGTTTCACCAATCACGTCTGTCCACATTTTGGTAGTGGAAGCATCGATTGGAATGATCTTGATCTTATCTCCAAACTCTTGTTTTAATCCGGCTTTTTCTTCTGCAAAATTAAAGTCGTTCAACACTTCTATTCCCGTACTGTCTTCGTTACAAGTAATTACTAATGACGTCTCATCATTAAATACCAATTCCACGTTATCAATTAAATCAACGTGAGCATCAGGATTAAAGCGGTTTACCCAAAAATAAATAATGACTTTTTTAAGTGTTTTACCTTCGGCAGAAGTAAGTGTTTTTAATTGGTGATCGGTGAAGTGAGCCATTTACAATTATTAGTGTTTAGTTATTAGTTTTTAATAGTTTAGAAAGTAAGTTGGCGTTCATGTTACTATTGTCTTGACTACGCTCAGACTGACAACTGCTACTGTAAACAGCCTACTGAATGGAAAGCCAGGCTTTTGCAGCTTCACCTAAAATTATTTTTTTAGTTGAATCGGCTAATGGTGATTCGCGAACTAACGTTCCGGGGATTGCCTCTCCTAACGGAAATGGATAATCAGACCCTTGAACCACTTTATCAGCGCCCACCAAATCAATAATGTATTGTAACATCTTATGATCGCACACATGCGAATCCACCCAAAATTTTCCTAAATACGATTTTGGATTATTAGGATTATCAATCGCTACCAGATCAGGTCGACATTCCCAACCATGTTCAATACGACTAATGGTAGGTAAAAACGAGCCGCCACCGTGCGCAAAACACACTTTTAATTTAGGGAATTTATCAAATACTCCTCCAAAGATCATAGAACTGATAGCGCGGCTGATCTCTGCCGGCATACCTACTAACCAAGGCAACCAGTATTTGCTCATGTGTTCCTGCCCCATCATTTGCCAAGGATGAACCAAGATGGCTGCATTCAATCTTTCTGCGGCAGCCCAAAAATCATGAAACTGAGGTTCCCCTAAATTAATATTATTAATGTTACTTCCTATTTGAACACCTTTAAAACCAATACTCATAGCGCGTTCTAATTCCTGAACCGCTAACTTTGTATCCTGCATAGGAACCGTAGCTAATCCAATAAATCTGTCCGGATATTTATTTACCGTTGCAGCGATATCATCATTCAAAAATTGAGAAATTTCCAAACAATCGTTTGGTTTGGCATCATAACTAAACATCACCGGAATTGTACAGATCACCTGCATATCTGCCTGATGTTCGTTCATTTCTTTGATACGAACTTCGGCATCCCAACAGTTTTCTACGATCTCTCTAAAACGGTTATTTCCCTGCATCATCCAGGCTCTGCCGGGTTGATGGTGATCTAGTTGAATGAAGTTTCCGTATCCGAATTTTTTTGTAAAATCAGGGATGTGTTTGGGGATAATGTGAGTGTGGGTATCGATTGTAAACATGAGGTAAAATTAGATATTATTTCTTAGCCAAAAAATGTACTTCTTCTTTTCTTTTTTCCTTGATGAAAAAAGAAACAAAAAAATAAAATTCACAGCTCACCGCCTTCGCGTTTTGACAAGCCTACACGCCGCTTCGATTACTATTTACTTCAACATCAATTGCTTAATATACTTAACAGGAGCGCTACCGTAGCTTAAGAATTTTTCGTGGAATTGCTTTAGGTTAAATTTATCGCCTTGTTGTTTTTTTAACTCTTCACGGAAATCATAAATTTCTTTATAGCCTGTGAAATAGGAACATAGTTGAACTTGCGTGACTGATACACGTTTCCATTTACCTTCTGCTTCTGCTTGTTGTTGAAATGCTTGGTTCACTAATAAATTCATCGCTTCTTCTTTACTGATGTTATTAACGTGAACGCCATAATCTAAAATAGTATTGCAAGTTGTACGTAAGTTCCATTTATAATACATCAGCCACATTTCAGGTTCATTATTGCCAAACCCATTTTCTAACATCATTCGTTCTGTATAAACCGCCCAACCCTCGATCATGGCGCCATTCCCAAAAACAGCTTTGATGATGCTTGGTGATTGGTTAGAATAAATCAATTGGGTATAATGCCCAGGAATAGCTTCGTGAATATTTAAGATCTGTAAAATATAATGATTGTATTCTCTCAAATAACTTTCTATTTGTTCTTTACTCCAACCTGCAAAACTTCCAACATTATAATAAGTATTTCCATTTTTATCATAAGGGCCGGGCGATGAAATAGAAGCGCCTGCTACGCCAGCCATGTAGGCAGGTTCTTTACGCACCACTAAAGGTTTTGATGGATCTAAATAAATCAGATTTTTTTCTTTAATGAAATTTACCAATCTAGGAATCTGATGCTCGATCTCGGTTTGAAAAGAATCAGCTACTACATGTTTTAATGAAATTTTATCGATCACCATCTTAATTAGTGCCAGCGAGTCAGTTGGTTTTTTCATGGGTCCTTTTTGTCCCCATGTAGCTGGGTTATCTACATATTTTGGCCACAACTTATCTGCCAGTTCATACATTTTTTGATGTAATTCTTTTTTGTGCTCTAAGGCTTTTTGATAGATCTCATCTGCCGTGTAACCTGATTGAATATCGTGTTTAAATTT
>Ga0066415_1000021_pt1 | contig 25283 bp, 22 predicted proteins | sample LakWasMet21_HOW5_2_FD_59542 | JGI IMG/M metagenome (GOLD analysis project Ga0066415, IMG submission 59542) | Freshwater sediment methanotrophic microbial communities from Lake Washington under simulated oxygen tension - Sediment Metagenome 21_HOW5 | ecosystem: Environmental > Aquatic >... | reverse complement strand
ATAATTAAAAACAAGGAATAATGAAAACTATTAGATTTATAAATAAGGATGGAACGCAATTTGTGTCTGCCTTAAGAAAAAATGTTAACGACTATTTTAGAACTAAAGGAATATCCACCAAAGGCAATTGGAATATGATCATCAAATCCATCGTCATGCTTTCTCTATACCTCGTTCCATATATTTTAATATTAACCGTGCCGATGCAAGGTTGGTTGATCTTTCCACTAGCTGTAATAATAGGCTTGGGCATGGCAGGTATTGGCATGTGCGTGATGCATGATGGTGTACACGGTTCTTATTCAAATAAAAAATGGCTGAATGATATGGTAGGTCGAACCATGTATATGATAGGTGGTAATGTATTCACCTGGAAAGTACAACACAATTTACTCCACCATACTTTCACAAATATTGAAGGGCATGATGAAGATATAGGAACTAAAGCCATTATCAGATTATCATACCATGCGCCATTAAAAAAAATACACCGTTTCCAACACATCTTTGCTTTTTTCTTTTATTGCCTTATGAGTATTGCCAAATTAGTAGTTGATTTTTTCCAACTCTATAAATACAACAAAACCGGTATTACCCAAGAGCAACACGCTAAACCAAAACTTGAATTAACAAAAATGATCATCACAAAAGCACTCTATCTTTTTTTAGCTATTGGATTACCCATCATACTTTCCGGCTTTAGCTGGTGGTTGATATTATTAGGTTTTTTGGTAATGCATCTTACTGCGGGTGGCATCATGAGTATCATCTTTCAAATGGCACACGTTGTAGAACAGGCAGAGCAACCAATCATTAACAAAGAGGGAAATATAGATAATGAATGGGCTATACACGAATTAAATACTACTTCCAATTTTTCAAGAAACAACCGTTTTATTACCTGGATATCCGGTGGCCTAAACTTTCAGATAGAGCATCATCTCTTCCCAAACATCTGCCATGTACACTACAAAAAAATATCTCCAATTGTAGAAAAGACAGTGAAAGAATTTGGATTAAAATACAATTTAAATAAAACTTTTTTGGAAGCGATTGTTTCCCATTACAAAACATTGAAACTTTTAGGTAGGCAACCCGTATAGAGATACTTTCCAATAAAATCGTATTTTCTATAAGATTAAGTTCTATCTTTAAGTAAACAAAAACAATCGCCATGAAAATCGCCATTATTTCAGCAAGTGTTCGTACAGGTAGAAACAGTCACCGAGTGGCTTTATATTTCAAAAAACACATAACAGAACAAAATATTGCCGAAGTAAAACTTTTAGATCTGAACGAATATCAATTTCCGGTATTTGATGAGCGATTAAAATTCTTACCAAATCCATCCGAACAAATACTTCAGTTTACTGAAGAAATCAAAAAGGCTGATGCCATTATCATTGTAACGCCAGAATACAATGGCGGATATCCTGCCAGTTTAAAAAATGTAATTGATTTGTTGTATGCTGAGTGGAAAAGAAAACCAATTGCGATAGCTACGGTTTCTGCCGGAGCTTTTGGTGGCTCACAAGTTATTACCTCGTTACTATTCACCTTATGGAAAATTGGTGCCTGGGTAGTGCCTGCTATGTTTCCTGTACCGGCTGTAGAAAAGAACTATGATGACAAAGGAAACCCAACCGACAAAGAGAACACTGATAAACGCGCTAAAGTATTTTTGGATGAATTAATTTGGAGTGCAGAAGCAAAAAGAAGAATGAGTAATTAAGTTTATTTATCAATCTTCGGGTAACTCTTCCGGATGCACAAATTCATTTTCACTTTTAGAGATCACGATCGTTGCTACTCCGTTTCCAATAAGATTAGTAATGGCTCTGGCTTCACTCATAAATTTATCTACACCTAATAAAAAAGCCAAGCCCTCAACCGGGATTTTATGAATAGCTGTTAACGTTGAGGCTAATACAATAAAGCCACTACCGGTAACGCCCGCTGCGCCCTTTGACGTTAGCATTAAAATACCAATAATAGTAAGCATTTCGGCAAAAGATAAATCAACATGGTATAACTGCGCAATAAAAATAACAGACATGGATAAATAAATGGAGGTTCCATCTAAATTAAATGAATAACCGGTGGGTACTACTAAGCCAACAACCGATTTACTACATCCCATTTTTTCTAATTTATTCATTAAAGACGGTAATGCTGCTTCGGAAGAAGATGTGCCTAACACAATTAATAACTCTTCTTTAATTTGTTTTAAAAAAGTAAGAATACCGATCTTGTAATATCTTAAAATAGAACCAAGAATCAAGAAAATAAATAGAGCCATTGTTATGTATACGCATAACAGTAATTTTCCTAAAGGCAATAATGTTGCAATGCCAAATTTACCAACTGCAAATGCCATTCCGCCGAAAGCGCCAAGCGGCGCCAGGTACATCACTAACTTTAATGCTTTAAATACATATTCCGACGTATTATCTAATAAGAGAATTATTTTTTCGCGATGTTTGAAATTACTCACTACAAAACCTGTTATTAATGCTACCACCAAAACCTGTAAAGTAAAATTTGACAGAAAAAATCCTAACCAACTAAATTGTTCTTTTGCTTTTTCGGTGTATTGAGACGCATCTTTAGCTGTTAAGCCTTCCATGTCAATAGCGCCGGGTTTTAAATAATAAGCCACCAACAAACCCAATACTAAAGCAAATGTGGTAACAACCTCAAAATAAATTAAAGACTTCACTCCTATTCTTCCTACTTTTTTCAGATCTCCCATACTAATAATACCAAGCACAATGGTTAAAAAAATAATAGGTCCAATAAATATTTTGATAATGTCAACGAAGGTCTTTCCGATGATTTCCATCTTCACTCCTATAGCAGGATAAAAATGGCCAAGCAATATCCCTGCAATAATAGCTAACAACACCTGAAAAGCCGTATTAGTTACTATTCTATAGAAACGTGATCTTTGTTTTGCGGGAGTAGTTTGCTCAGAAAGGTTTTGTAGTTTAGCCATACAAAATGAAAATTAGAAAAATTATTTCAATTTCTCTAATAATTCATTAGCTATAGAATCGGAATAGATTCCTACTCCATTTACCAATAACCCTTTTATATTGTATACAGATGATGAAATAGCATATAGCACTGCCTGATCAGAAGGATCTTCATCTACGTCAAATCGAAAAGATTTATCGATCTCAAACTCATGATGAAGCATCTTGTACTTTCCGGTACTGCATTCAATGCGATTACCTTTTAAATTAAAATCCTGAGAGTAACCTTGTTTTCTGAGGGCAGTCATTGCCTCACTCAGTGTATCATAGCTTTCCATAATCTATTAATTTAAAATTGTTTACTATAAAGTTCGGAATGTTTTTTCAGATAACCTATAAAAACAAATTTATTGCAATAAATATTTTAAACTCCCAATGTTTCTTTCAATTTAGCGTAGCCTGTTCGGCTTAAAGGAATTTTTTTGCCATTTTTAAGCAAGGCTACATAAGTGTTTTTTTCCAGAGGTTCAATTCTGGTTAGCTCTTGAAGGTTAATGATAAAAGAACGATGAGTGCGGAAAAACTTTGTACTATCTAAAACCTCTTCGTAATAATTCATCGTTTTCTTTTTCAGGTAATACGTATCTTTTGTGAAGAGTTTTACATAATCATCATACGCCTCAATATACATCACATCTTGCACAGGAACAATCCGTATATCACTACCGTTTTTTACAACTATTCTGTTTTTTTCATCCGGTTGCTTAGGTGTATTTTCTAAAAGTGTTTGTAGGTTTTTTTCAGGGTCGTTATTAGCATATTTTAATTTCCATTTTTCAATAGCCAAATCAAAGCGTTCTTTGCTAAAGGGTTTCAACAGATAATCAATAGCATTTGTTTCGAAAGCTTTAATAGCGTATTCATCAAACGCTGTAGTAAAAATAACTGATGGTGTATGATCTAATAACTCTAACATTTCAAAGCCATTAATTTTCGGCATTTGAATATCCAGAAAAATTAAATCCGGTTTATGTTGTATGATGGCTTTTACTCCCTGAAAACCATCATTACACTCGGCAACTATCTCTAGTTCTTTATGTTCTTGCATATATTCCAAGACAATGCTTCTTGCTAAAGGCTCATCATCTATAATTATTACTTTACTCATGTTTTTTTATTTTGTTTCACCTCTGAGATACGGAGAATTTAAAAGTTTATCTACATATACCCTTCTCTATATTCTATGTGGTTAATTTTTTATCTGTGGTATTTTTAATGTGGTAATAAATTGTCCATCTTTCTTTTCGGTAATCATGAGATCATTACGGGCATATAATAAAAACAAGCGGCGTTGAATAGAACTTAACCCAAAACCGGTACCATGATTGGCTGATTGTGTTTCGGCATCAAAAGGATTTTTTACCTGAACACATAAGCAATTATCTTTTACATAAGATAAAATCTCGATCGTAATTTCATCGGTAGTGTCATATAAACCAAACTTAATAGCGTTTTCAACAATAGGTTGCATGAGCAATGGAGGGATTTTTGTTGTCAGATCTGTTGAATCAAAATCAACTTTAACATTTAAACGATGTCCAAATCGTACCTTTTCTATTTCCAAATACAATTTTAAATGCTCCAATTCTTCCTTTAAAGAAACGGTTTGTTGATCATCTTTTTTTAAAGTACCACGTAAAAAATCTGATAACTGTTGGATCATTTTTCTGGCTTCATTGGGTTTAGATCCTGCCAAGGCACTAATGGAATTTAAACTATTAAATAAAAAATGTGGTTGCAATTGTTGGCGTAACCTTGCTAATTCAGCTTCCTTAGCTAATTGTTCAGCATCGTTTTGTCGTTTTTCTTTTTCTTTTTGATCCTGAATATTATTCCACATCCAGTTTAACAGCGTAACAAACGAAATAATTAATAAAGCAAAAATAAATCTAACCGGCATCGACTTTTCTAAGAACTGTAAATACTCCTGATTAGATGGCAACAAATAAGTTAACGCCCATTTAGTTGAAATACAAAACAAAATGGTGATCCCTAATGCAAAAATAAAACGATAGGCGCGATTATTTTTTCCAGGCTGGTAATAATAAAATATTGCTACAGCATCGAAACAAAAAAAGGCAAGTAAAGCACTTGATATAGAAGCATCAATTAATGAAATTTCCCAATTGAGTCCTAAACGATGTAAAACAATGAGTTGTACAAATGCCCAAAAGATCCACCAGACAAAATACATCAGGAGAATCTTTGAGATGGGATATTTAAAATTGTTCTTCAAAAAAAAGAATGGTTATGCAAAAGTTAAGGTTTTTGTTTGAATTAACATCGATTTGCCTCTAATGTAATTGATAAAAGCATTTGTATCTTCTTTTTCGTGAGTTACAGAATAGACTTGCTCGCCATCTTTAATATTTTCCAAAGGATAAAGATCTACAACATCAATAAACTTCCAATTGACTGGTTTTTGTTCATGATTCAAAAACGTTTCTTCTTCTTGTTTGCCAATAACTCTAGCCTTTTGAAAAGCGTTTTCTAAATTTTGAGATTCGATCACTCTGATTTGTTCGTCAAATTGAGTTGCGTGATTTCCGTTATCGATGTTAATATTAAACATCAGTTTTGCTAAATACCGTTTCATAATCGTAATTTTTAGTGGTTAATTTTCTAATAGCTTTTAATTTCTATCCCACCAAAAACAGTAGTTCCTTTCAGGATCAATATTTTTGGCGAACTACCGGTTGTTTTAGGGTGAACAGGCCTTTTGTCTTCGATACTTCCAAGCACAGACGTTGAATCTGAACTAGAACTAATTTCCCAATTAGCTGGAACAATTAATCGTGTGCCCCCGAATATATTAGTGACCTCCATCGTTATTGTGCCTTCAAAATCCGCTTGCGATAAATTAATTTCGGCGCCACCAAAAATATTGGTTACCTCACCTCCCTTAAAATTTTTGGAAAGAATAGTTTTCTTTACACCTCCCATAATAGAAGTCGATTCTATCGTGTCTTCGTGAATCGACTCCCCTTCACGGTCACACGAAAAACGTTGATGGCTTTGACATTTACCTTCCCATTTTTCCCAATTACGAAATTTGCGTCTGCGTGGTTTAAAAATGATAAATAAACCTATCATAATAATTAATACCGGCCAAACTACTTGCTTGATTGCTATCTCAGGATAAATATCTCCTACTATAAAAGCTCCGCCAATTAATATTAATATGATCCAACCTGTGTGACGAAAATTATGCTTTACTGCAAGAACTAAACCTAAAGCAACTAAAAACATTTTCCAGCTTAATACCCAATGTGGAATATCGGCTCCTAATTCTTTTGCCAAAAACAATGAACCGGCAACAACAACTAAAAGTCCTCCAAAAATTTTCCCTCTTTTGTGGCCTTCTTCATAACGCTGCCACATCTCTTCATTTTGATTATTTAAATCTTGATTTTCCATGATTACTAATTTATAAAACAAAATTACATCAGGAATAAAGACTGTACAATAGTGATTAGGTTGGCGTAGGTGCGTAGTCGGTGAACGGTACTTAGTTGGCGGCGGGTGGCACAGACTCTACCAAGTAATCAATACTAACTTAAAAACTGAATCTAAATCCTAAAAAACCTCTAATGCCTTGGTTAGGTGCATAAACATAAGCCGGATCGAAACTCATTGCATAAGGGTTATTTGGTGTAGAAATAATTTGTCCGGCATTATTGTATTGAACGCCTTTATCAAACGCATCAAACGGACGAGAAATGCTATTAGCCGGAGGTGTAAAGTTTAATAAATTTTTTACTCCACCGTAAATTTCAAAACGTTTAATTTTTTTTGTGATCTGTATGTTCTGGATACTCCACCAAGGCGAATATTCATCGCGTGGATCTAATGCTCCTAATAAAGGCAAACGCATTGGGCTATATATATTTCCTGTATAATCAAAACTTAAATGATACTTCTTCCACTCATAACTTACAGCCCAAGTACCGGTGAAGTTTTCTGTTAACACTTGTGTTCCCCGTGTACCATTTTCCACTTTATAATTATCCATATAAGTTCCACCTATTAAAAATTTCAATGGGATTTTTTGAAATGCCAGGTCAATGTTAGCACTTGCTCCCTGAGAAATAGCATACCCATTTAAATTATTAAAATAAATTTTATTCGGATCTGTATCATAATCAGCAAGAATACGATTACTAAAGCGAGTATAAAAAACAGACATGTCTATTCCCAGAAAGAATTTCTCGCGATAAAATTTAGTCACATAATTTATATTCGCATTTATACTTTGTTCGGGTTTTAAATTATCAACTACAATTACTTCACGCGAACCCGTTAAAGCCGCATGATCTTCTGTAAAAATATTGGCTACTCTAAATCCTGTGCCTGTATTAAAACGCAATACATTAGTGGCATTAACAGTCCACTTATAAGCTAAACGAGGTGTGTAAATATTACCATGTTGTTCGTTATAATCATACCTCAAACCTAATAGTAATTTATGATTGCAATTAAATTTGATTTCATCCTGCAGAAACAACCCCGGTAAAGCTACATTATTTGGTTTATTTTTTGGCGCAATAGAATCATAGGTTTCTGTTACAACCGTGTTATCATCATACCAGGTATAGCGATAAGCGGCACCAAACAACCAACTGTGTTTTTCATATTCCTTTTCCCAATAAAATTGATTAAAAAATATTTTTTGATTAGCCGCAAATTTGATCGTTCCATAAAATGAATTTTGGTCATGATTATTAAACGACACATTATAAAACACTCTTTCCTTTAATGGTAATTGGTATTTTCCGATCACCTCTGCTCGACTTGTGTAAATACTTTCTCCGTATACACTATCAGTGCCGCGCCATTTTCCGGCCCAGTTCATATCTCCACCCCAGCGGTCTTCATAAAAATAGCGAATAGCAACCGAAGCCTCTCTGTGTTCTTTTCGTTCAAAATTTGTTTTATTAAAAACTGAGATCCTATGCTGCAGAGTTACATCTGTAAAACCATCTTTGTTATTATCTATAGGATTTTGATAATTATAATAATTAAGACCTAATAAAGAATTTACTTTTTTTCCAACATGGTATTTAACCGCCGCATCCACATTATATTCCTGATAACTGGTAGCCATAACGTCAACCGACAACTTATCAGCTTTGTCTGTTTTCTTGGTAATAATATTGATCAAACCACCAACAGCTTCGCTACCGTATAATGAAGAGGCCGGCCCTTTTACTATTTCTATACGTTCTACTAAGCTATTTGGAATTCCTGATAAACCATATACGGTTGATAGTCCGCTCACAATAGGCATTCCATCGATCATGATCATGGTGTAAGGTCCCTCTAAACCATTGATGTGAATATCACCGGTATTACATACATTACAATTCAATTGTGGGCGAACACCATTCACATTTTGCAAGGCGTCAAAAATAGACGGTGTGGGGTTTTTCTTAAATAAAGCAGGAGTGTAAACTTCAACAGGAACAGGGCTTTCCAGTTTCGAAATTTCTTTCATTGTTCCTGATACCACTACTTCATTTAAACTCAATTCATCTGTCAATAAATTAACATTAACTGTTAATGTTTCATCTTCTTTTAATGTGATCGATTTATCAAATGTTCTGTACCCGATACTTGAAATACGTAAAATGTATTTACCGGGCTTAATATTACTCATTTTATAAAATCCCTTTTCGTTGGCAGTACAACCAATGTTAGTGCCAACCATGCCAATGGTTGCATAAGAAACCAGCGTAGTATCGGACTTAATACTGCCCTTTATTGTCGCATTTTGCGCCAATACTGTATTGGCTAATAAAAATAAAAATATACTGATTTTCTTTGACATGAGTACAACTATCTGATTAAAAGACAAAGTTGAATATAATTTATACAATTAAAATTATTATTTTTGGTCTACCAAAAACATAATTTATGCAATCTGAAACCATAGAGAATTACTTAAAGACCATTTATCACCTTTCTACCGGGAATTCATCCATTGTGAGTAATAAGCAATTAGCCGATAAACTAAACGTTATTCCTGCTACTGTAACAGAAGCCGTTAAAAAATTGCATGATCTAAAGTTAGTGGTTTATGAAAAATCATATGGAACAAGACTTACTTCCACCGGATCAAAAATGGCTTTAAGTATTGTTCGCCGACATCGGATTTGGGAAACATATTTAGCAAAAGAACTAGGCTTTGGCTGGGACGAAGTTCATGAAATTGCAGAAGAGCTAGAGCATATTAAAAATGACAAGCTTATTAAAAAATTATCTGAAAAATTAGGCCACCCCAATTTTGATCCTCACGGAGACCCAATACCTGATGAAAAAGGAAAGATCCAAAAAAGCAATTTTATAAAGTTATCGGAGGCTAAAACCAAAAGTAATTATAAAGTAATGGGCGTTACTGATCATTCTACGTCGTTTTTAAAATATCTGGAAAAACACCAATTAATTATTGGCGCTATCATATCCATCAAAAACATTGAAGAATTTGATCATTCGATCCTATTATCCTGTCAGAAAAAAGAAGTGAGCATTAGCCCTAAGGTAGCAGAAAGTATTATTGTAGAGACTTTATAACCAAAAGAAACTACTTTTTATTTCCAGATTCTAAATTCTTATTTTTTGAATTCTTACCGCATTTAAAATAGCCAACAAAGCTACGCCTACATCTGCAAATACGGCTTCCCAAAGTGTAGCTATCCCACCTGCTCCCATTATTAAAACTATCACTTTTACAGTCATTGCCATTGTTATATTTTGCCAAACAATGTTTCGGGTTAATTTTCCGATTTTTATAGCTGTCACAATTTTAGAAGGCATGTCATTTTGAATGACGATATCTGCCGTTTCAATAGCAGCATCGCTCCCTAAACCACCCATTGCTATGCCGGCATCAGCTAAGGCTATAACAGGAGCATCATTAACACCATCGCCAACATAAGCTATTGTTCTTTCCTCATTTTTGAGAGACTGAACTTTATTTACTTTATCTTCAGGTAAAAGATTTCCATAAGCATGGTCTATGTTTAATTCCTTAGCAACTTTATCAACCACACTTTGCCTATCCCCCGAAAGTATAACCGTTTTGATACTTAAATTATGTAAATCTTTTATTGTCTGAAATGTATCTTCCTTTATTTCATCTGCAACAGTTATGTAACCGGAATAAGAATTATTTATTGCCACTATAACAATACTCTCAACAATACCTTCAATTGCCACATCGTAAGAGATGTTGAATTTTTTAAGAAGTTTGGTATTTCCTGCCAGCACCTCTTTCCCATTAATAATTCCCTTTAATCCGTATCCTGCAATTTCCTCAACATTGCTAATAATAACATGACTGCTTTGAAAATGCTGTGTTATAGCAACAGCCACCGGATGCGTAGATTTACTTTCTATCCCGGCAACCAACTCTAAAAACTCATTCTCATCAATACCAATTGCTTTTACTTCCTGTACTTTAAAAACACCTTTTGTTAATGTTCCTGTTTTGTCCATCACAACGGTATCTATTTTTGTCATCGCATCCAGGTAATTAGAGCCTTTAAATAAAATACCATTTTTTGACGCTAAACCAATACCTCCAAAATAGCCTAGTGGGATTGAAATAACCAAAGCACAAGGGCAAGAAATCACCAGAAATACTAATGCTCTGTAAAACCAATCATTAAATACATAATTACTCGCAAATAAAGAAGGCAATAAACAAATGCCCAATGCTAAAAACACAACAATAGGTGTGTAAATTTTAGCGAATTTTGAAATGAATAATTGCGTAGGTGCTTTTCGGGCTGTAGCATCCTGAACCATTTCTAAGATCTTAGATAATTTACTATCCTTAAACAAAGCAGTTACTTTAATTTCAGATACAGTATTCAAATTTAACATTCCTGCTAATACTTGTTCGCCTTTATATTTTGTATCCGGTTTACTTTCGCCTGTTAATGCTGCTGTATTAAAAGCTGCTTTTTCAGTTTGCAAAACGCCATCTAATGCCACTTTTTCGCCAGGCTTTATTTGAATAATTTCACCGATCAAAATTTCAAATGGAGAAATTGCATACGCTTGTCTGTTTCTTATGACAGTTACTGTATCAGGCCGAATATCCAACAACGCTTTTATACTTCGTTTTGCACGACTTACAGCGGCTGTTTGAAATAATTCTCCAACTGCATAAAACAACATAACGGCAACACCTTCAGAATATTCTCCAATAAAAAACGCACCAATTGTAGCAATTGACATTAAAAAAAACTCTGAAAAAAAAGCGCCCTTAAAAATTGATCTTACTGCATCTTTTATTACAGGAAATGCCACAGGAGCATAGGCAACAACATACCACACCAACCGAACATATTCTTTAAAGAAAACAGGTTTTATGAAATTGTCTAACACAATACCCGACATCAGTAACACAAAACTAATTATGGCTGGTAGATATTCCTTCCATTCAATTTCATGTTCGTGTTCATGATCATGCCCATCATGGCTGTGATGTTCCTCTGTTGCTGCATTTATCTTTTCCTCTAATGAACAACACGTCATACGACCTTCTGCGTCGTAAGTATGTACATGATTAGGGTCTTTATTTATCATGATCGGTTTCTAATATGCGTCTTGTTTATGAATAAAATTATTACAGCACTATTACAATGGAATCAAATCAACAAACCAAAAACCTTTAGTTACGATATTGCTTGTACAAACAGAATCATCCGTTGTTTTAATTTCTAGTGGTTTATAAATTTTTTCTCCAATATTAAAATTAATTTTCTTCTTAAAGATAGGACCTTCATAACAAAAGGTATGGTATTCTCCATTCTCTCCGCAAGCATCAACATTTTTAGGTAAATCATTTACAAAAGAGCGATCAATTTCTCTTCCAACCCAACTCTCATTCAAATAGCCATCATTCACGCAACAAGTAATAGTTTTGAAGTTTTTTTCTATAAAATCATTGATCAAACTAGTTGTGTCTGTTTTCCAAATAGGAAATACAGCTTTCATGCCAACCTTTGCCATATTATTTTCACGGTAAACTCTCAGGTCTTCTAAAAATATATCTCCAAATACAACTAATTGAATTCCTTCTGATTTTGCTTTTAAAAGTAAAGCTTCCATTTGACGCTCGTATTCATCATTAGTACCTTCTTTTACATAAACTTTTAATAAAGGAATACCAATAGAGTCTGCCTGCATATCCAACAACTCTTCTCTCACGCCATGCATCGAAACACGATTGACATTTCCATTAACTGTCGTTAATAAATACTTCACATCAAAAATATCTTCCTGCAATACTTTATGCAAACAATAAGAAGAATCTTTTCCTCCACTCCAACTAAAAATAACTTTTGGTTTTTCCATTACCTTATTGCTTAAAAATACTTACCGGTTTCTTATTCTCATCAATGGCCACAAAAGTAAAATTTCCACTAATAGCTTTTTCTCTATGTGGAGAATACATTTGTTCTATATATACATCTACTCTCACATCTAAACTAGTATTACCAATTTTGCTAACCTTACCAATTAATTCAATAATGGTTCCTGCCGGAATTGGTTTTTTAAAATCAATGCGATCTGTTGATACTGTAACTACCCTGTTTCTTGTAAAACGTGTAGCGGCTATAAATGCTACTTCGTCCATTAAATGCATGGCTGTTCCACCAAACAAGGTGTCGTAATGATTTGTTGTGTTCGGAAACACTGCTTTAAAAATACTGGTGGTTGATTCTTCAATTCGTTCTTGTAAATTCATGAGTGGTGGTTTTTATTGTGATGAAATTTTAAGTAATACTCATATTTTAATTCCAGTAAACATTTATTGCAAACGCAATCACTGAACTGCTTTGCTATGAACTCCGTTTCTTCCATACTCAAAACAACCTGGCTACAATTACAGTGAGCAATATTGTATGGATTACATACAAACGGTTGCTTACAACGTGGGCAAGCCGTGGCTTCATGTTTATCTGTTTTTTTCAATTTCAAAAAAATTAACTATTGCCTGTACAAAATTATCGAAAATAAAATAGAGATACACCTATGTGCACCGCTAACTCTTATTCCCGAGAGTTTTGATGTTTGTGTTTTGTGGCAGGTCTCCTGACTTTCCTTAGTTTTATTGCCTTCCCATTCATTTAAAACAGTGGCTTAGTAATAAAACTATATTAAGGATTACAGTTGCGGGCACAGTCACGGACTTTCACCGTTGTTCCCTTTTCATCTTAAATTTAATTAAGAACCATAAAACAGGATGAAAATACAAATAATCTATTAAGTTATACGAGTATTTTTTTATACGGAAAATACTTCTAACTTTAATTATATAATCTTAACTCCATGAATAAAAAATTACGCCTTATTTTTTTCCTTTTTATTGGTTTAAATGCAGCATTACATGCTCAAATTGAATACAAAGATGTGGCTTCTATATTTATTAACCGATGTACTTCCTGTCATCATCCCGGAAAAATTTTTCCTCATTTTACTACTTATAGTGGAGTAAATAGTTATAAAGCTTTGATCTCCTATGACCTGCAAATTGGTAAAATGCCGCCATGGTCGCCGGACACAAGTTATTCTAGTTTTGCACATGAACGTATCATTACCTTATCAGAAAAAACTAAAATCATAAATTGGATCACAGCCGGTGCCCCTAAAGGAGATACAACACTGGCGCCAAGTGCCCCAAACTATCCAATTACTCAATTAAATGGTACGCCCGATCTTATTTTAACAATCCCAACTTACACAAGTAATGCTTCCAGCACCGACAAATACGTGTGTTTTTCCTTGCCAAGTGGTTTAACTCAAGATCGGATTTTACGGGCTTATGAAGTTATTCCGGGTAATGCTCCAATAGTACATCACGCTGTTATTAATGTAGATACTCTTGGAACAACATCCACCGATATTTCCGGTTCGTGTTATACCATTCCCGGCGACTTCAGCTTAGGAGCTTATGCGCCGGGTGCAGCGCCAACGGTGTTCCCCGGAGTTGCTCCTTCAAAATTCGGGATCAAAATAAAATCAGGATCAAAAATTGTTTTGCAAATGCATTATCCTAAAGGTTCTGCCGGACAAACAGATAACACCCAAATACGTTTATACTTTTATCCACTTGCTGAAACTGGTGTGAGAGAAATTTATGTAGGAACCCCTCTGCAACATTGGTCTTTTTCTGTTCCTGCCAACACCACAAAAACAGTCACGGCTACTTACCCAGCTTCGGGAGGATTGACAGGAGACATTTCTGTGTATTCCATTTTCCCTCACTCTCATAAAATATGTACTAATATTGAAAACTACGCGAGCAACGGTAGCACTACTATTCCAATGTGTAAAATAAACAAGTGGGATTTTGAATGGCAAGGGTTTTACACCTACCCTAAATTTCTTAAAATTCCTATGGGCTACACGTTATACGGCAAACACTTTTTTGATAATACAACTACTAATCCAAACAATCCTTCTCCTGTTACAGTCTCTGCTGGCTTAAACACATCAGACGAGATGGTTTTTGACGGCTTGATGTGGACACTTTACCAACCGGGAGACGAAAATATTAATATTGATTCTATATTAAAGGAAGACCCTTTGTTAAGTTTACCAAATTCTGTAAAAGAAATAACTCATGACAATACTCAAGTCTTAGCGTATCCAAATCCTTTTTCTGATAAAATAAACCTCTCTTATCAACTTAGTTCGATGCAATATGTTAAGGTGGTTATATATAATATCATGAGTCAGGAAGTTATTCAATTATCTTCAAGACTGGAAGGTGCCGGACATTATGAATATGAATGGGATGGAAAAAATGCAAATGGACAACCATTAACTCCCGGAATTTATATTTATAAAGTAAGCATCGGTAATCAAGATCATAGCGGAAAGATCATTTTGAAACCAAAAAACTAAAAATAAATTCTAATCAAAAAGGCTTGTAAATACTAGTATTTACAAGCCTTTTTGATTCCATATAAAAATACATTAATCGTTTTTGGCTCCTGCTTTTACCCAGTTTTCAATTCCTTTAATGTCGCAATCACTTAATTTACCGGTTGGTGGCATCAGTGGATAACCTTGATTTTTTATACAGCCCATTAAACTTCCGTTTAAAGCATAAGCACTTAAATGACTGTAATAAATTAAAAAGCCATTAGAACTGGAGGCTCCATGACAAGAAGCGCAATGATTATTAATAATAACGCTAACATCTGCATTGTAAGTATAAACTATAGTATCGCAACTATCTATTTGTGCAGAATTTTGATCCGGATCCTGTATAAGTACTCCTTTATCTTTAGTACACGCAAACAAGCTATACAACAAGCAAACAAAAAATAGTTTTGAAAATGTAATGTGTCTATTTAAGAAGTTAACCATTTGGTTTAATTTAAAGACGGATCAAATGAAAAATCACTAAAAGCTTTATACCCGGGATTTATTTTACCTAACTCATTTCCCCACATATCTTTTGGATGTACTTTCATCAGTGCATCATAATCTCCTTTGTGAGTTAACCAGGATTCGTTTTGCAGCTCCTGATCTAACTGATCCTTATCCCAACCACTATATCCAATATAAAATCGGATCTGGTTAGTCGAAATTTTGCCTTGCTCAATAAAATAAGATAATTCAAAAAAATTTCCACCCCAATACACTCCTTTTGCGATCTCTAAACTATCACTCAATTTCAACCCTAAAGTATGTGTATAAAACAACTGGTTGGGCGAAACCGGTCCTCCTTCAAATAAAGGAAAATTACCATATTTTAAATGTGGAAAAATATCTTTGAGTAACAAGCCCTGAGGTTTATTTACGACAAATCCCATACTTCCCTCACTATTATGCTCGCTCAGGTAAATAACCGAGCGCTTAAAATAGCCATCCAAAAAAAATGGTTTCGCAATTAATATGTCTCCCGGTTTTACCAACAATAAACTATCTATATTTGTGTAAATTTACAAAAAATGAGCCAAGCAAACCAGCATATTTCTCAATTACGCGAAGATTTCATGAAGGGACAATTGTCTGAAAATTCGATTCACAAAACACCTGATCTGCAATTTGAACAATGGATGAAGGAAGCCATTGATGCTAAAGTGAATGAAGTGCCTGCCTGTAATTTAGCCACGGTTAGCATTAACAATAAACCTTCTGCCCGAATTGTTTATTTGCGAGAATTTTTTGATCATACGTTCTATTTTTATACCAATTACGATTCGCGTAAAGCGCAGGAAATAGCTAACAATCCAAATGTATGTTTAACTTTTTTTTGGCCGGAATTAGAACGTCAAATCCGTATTGAAGGTATCGTTATTCAAAAAGCAGAAGTAGAAAAAAGCGATGCTTACTTTAATGCAAGGCCACTGGATTCTAAAATTGGAGCCTGGAGTTCGCCTCAAAGTAAAGTGATTGCAGGGAGAAATGAATTGGACAAAAATATTGAAAACACAAAAGAAAAATTTAAAAACCAGGAAATTATACGTCCTGATTTTTGGGGAGGCTATATCATCAAGGCTCAGTACTACGAATTTTGGCAAGGCCGAAAAAACAGACTACATGATAGAATTGCTTTTACCTTAGAAAATAACACCTGGAAAATAGAACGATTAGCTCCATAAAATATTAAATATTCACAGTTTCTTGTTTCGGGTTACAAAACCAGAAACTTTAAACTTATAAACCAGAAACCTGATATGAACAAACAAGAAAAAATAAAAAACTTTGACCCAAACAGTGTTGGAGATATCAACGCAAATGTATTTGGATTACCATTTACAACTTCTGAAGCTGAAACCGTTTTAATTCCGGTGCCTTGGGAAGTAACGGTGAGTTATGGTGGAGGAACTATCAATGGTCCGCAACAAATTTTTGATGCCTCGTTTCAGGTTGATTTATATGATCCTATTGTAAAAGATGCCTGGAAATTAGGCATTGCCATGGATGACATTAACGAAGAGTTAAAAGAAAAAAGCGAAACCTATCGTCCGGTTGCCGAAGTAATTATTGACCGACAATGTAATGGCGAAGATGCAAGTGCCATTACCGAAATAGAAGAAGTAAATGATGCCTGCCGAGACATGAACGCCTGGGTAAAACAACGTTGTTTGCATTTTTTAAAACAACATAAAACCGTTGGATTAATTGGTGGCGACCACTCTACGCCACTAGGTATGATAGATGCTTTAAGTGAACATGTTGGCGAATTTGCCATCTTACAAATTGACGCACATGCCGACTTACGTGTAGCTTATGAAGGATTTGAATATTCTCATGCATCCATCATGTATAATGCCTTAAAACGTCACAGTGTTCAAAAACTAGTACAGGTTGGCATCAGAGATTATTGTCAGGCAGAATTAGATATCATCAATAATTCTAATGGCCGCGTTAAAACATTTTTTGACAGAGACATAAAACAAGATCAATACAAAGGTAAATCCTGGGATGCAATCTGTAAAGAGATCGTGGCTGAATTACCTCAAAACATTTATTTAAGTTTTGATATTGATGGTTTAGATCCAAAATTATGTCCCGGCACCGGAACACCTGTAGCCGGAGGCTTTGAAGCTGATCAGGTTTTATATTTATTGGAACAAGTGGTTGCGTCAGGCAAAAAATTCATTGCTTTTGACATTAACGAAGTTGGTGGAGAAGACGAATGGAATGCCAATGTAGCATCGCGATTATTATATCGCATTGCGAATATGGTGGCGCATAGCCAAGGTAAAAAAGCTTAATACAAAAGCAATGTCAATTCAACTGCCCACCCGAACAGATTCATCCGGGCGGCGGTTGAAAACACATACTGTATTTTAACCCCGCTCAATTAAGCCGGTTTATTTTAGATTTTCTATGATGTCTTTTCTTGGAATACAACTTATTTCAGGACGAGACGGGTGCGTTAGCAACAGTAATTATTTCAAAATGTATTCTGTCTTATTCTTATCTCCGATGCTCTTAAAAATATTGAGTTCAACTCCTTTTTTCAAGTCTCTACTTGCGGTTGCAGAGGATAGGTCTTTAAACACATTCATGTAATCTTTTCTTGTAAATATTTTCTTACCAAGAGTGACAAAATATTCCAATCTATCAATGTCTTTTAAAATTCGATTTTTATATGTTAGTATACCTTCAAGCGAAGCATTAATAACATGAAGCATATATTCAATAAAAAAAGTAGATTTACCCAATTTGTCACTCATTGCAAGAGATTTATAATACTCTTTTTGTGTTTTACAAATCAATGTTTCAAATGGTAAGAATTCAAAAATTGGATATTCAGACATTAAAACTAAAGTTTGCCATAGCCTACCCATTCGGCCATTGCCGTCAATAAAGGGATGAATGAATTCCATTTCATAATGAAAAACGCAACTTTTAATTAATGTAAGTTCATCAGCGTCTTTAAGATATTTAAATAAATCTTTCATTAAATATGGAACATTTTTATGCGATGGAGCCACATGTTCTATTTTCGTTCCTTTAACTATGCCTACTCCTTGTGTTCTATATTTTCCGGAAGTATTAATTAAACCAGACATTAATTCTTTATGCGCTTTTAAAAAACTTTTTTCTGATATGAAGTTGTATGTATTTAGATTCTCGTAAACTTTAATGGCATTTAAAACTTCTAGAACGTCTTTCTGAGGACCGATTACCCTTTTGTTTTCTATTAATGCTGTTATCTGCTCTTCAGTTAACGTATTTCCTTCAATTTGTAAAGAGGAATGAATGGTTTTTATTCTATTTTGTTTTCGAAGTTGGGGGGATTGCTTACTAAGATAATTAGCATTTACTTCTCCGAGTTTTTCGGAAATTGAACTTATTAGTTTTAAAATTTTTGGAGTGATGTCGTATGGAGGCTTCATTGATACTATCATTTGATACTATCAAAAATAGTCTATTATTTGTTGAGTTCAAAATTATTGTTGCTAACCCTTAAACTTGTAGTCTAAATAATTAAGATATCAATTTAGTATAATAAATCAAATTAACCGAAAGCAGGGCGACCTAACGAAGGATTGTGTACAATTTGATCTGAAAATTCAATTTTTGAATGGTTCTAATTTTTGGGAAGCTTACACTATTAGTGGTGCGTGTTTTTTAATTTTTCTATTGTCTTTATTTTGTTTATGCAAACAGTGTTTGTCGGATTGAGTTTTAAGGAGTTATTGTAATATTTAAATGCCATATCATATTGTTTGTTTTTTTCATAAGCAATACCCAGCCAATAATTTGTTTGATATGACAATGGAAACAACTCAACATTACCCTTTAAAACATTAATTGCTGCTATAATCTCAGACTTCATCAGATGCTTCATTCCAATTTCTCTCATCCATAATTCATAGCCTCGATACACATTAACTATAGAATTAATATTCGGCTGAATAGAATCAATGATTTGTTTCACAATTGTAGAGTCAGAGGCAATGTCATTTTGTTTTAACCTAAATGTATGATTCACCAGATCATCTATGCTTATTTTTGCTTTATAAAATTCTAATGATCTTTTTTGATCCTTTTCGAATATTAGAGCATTACCATAGTGAGCCGCTTTACAATTTGGCGATCGCATTTTTGTAAGATAAAAACCATGTTTTTCAAACCTTGGTAATTCTGCATCGAGCGTATGCAAAATATGTGGACCATAATCAGGGCAAATTTGTGTATCATTTGGAAATGAAAAGCCTTCCAGTAAAATAAATTTTCCGTCTGGTTTCAGTTTTTTATAAATATCATCTAACATTTCATCCTGTTTATCAAAATCGTGAAAAGAGTTGATTATAAATAATTCATCAAATTTATTATCAGGAAGATTTGTGGAAGTCATTGTTCCTATAACTTTTTCGAATTTATTTGTTTGTGGAGTCTGGCGATATTTGGTATACTTTTTAATTGTTTTATTAAACGTCTTATCATTTAGTGCTTTAGTATCTATGTCTTGTGCAACAAAGGTTACACTGTCATAAACTATTGACATAACTCCAATATTTATCCCATCAGCAGCACCTATTTCTGTAACAATGTCCCCTTTTTTCAAATCGATAAAATTTCTTAGTTGGTCTTTTGTTTCAAACATCCACAGAAAAAAATTCAAATCCTCCGGCTCACATTTAAATTCTGTCTTAGAAAATTCACCGAAATAATTTTGACTAACTATTGAACTGATATTTGCAAAATATAACAGTATAACGAAACTAAAAATTGTCTTCATAAAATTAATTTGTTTATCGTCTATAACATAACAGCTAACGTTTCTTGGGTTAGCGATATATATTTTTATTTCTTCGTTAGTTTGTATCTCAAATGTGTTGTTAAGTCGGCTGGTATTACTTCTACAATTTGTAGATCATATTTGTCTTTATCAATGCCATCAAACAGTCGGATACCACTTCCTAAAAAAACGGGAGCAATGTGAATGAAAAATTCGTCCACAAGCCCTGCATTGAGAAATTGTTGAATCGTATTTGCACCACCTTGTACTCTTATATCCTTCCCTTTGGCTGATTGTCTTGCTTTGTCTAATGCACTTTGTATTCCGTCATTGATGAAATAAAAAGTAGTTGTCCCTCTTTGAACCCAAGGTTCCCGTTTTTCGTGTGTTAATACATAAACATCTGCTTTGTATAAGTCTTCTGGCCAAACGGCTTCGCCTTCCTCAAACATACGTTTTCCCATAATGAATGCACCTGTTCGTTCAATTGTCTCTCTGATAAATTTCCCATCAGGTCCATCTTCTTTGCCTCCTTCGAATCCCAAGTATTCCCAGAAAGCTTTTTGATTAAACATCCACGAGTGAATTTGTCCTGAAACACCACCCATGGGGTTGCTTGGACTTCTGTTGTCGCCTGCAAAAAAACCATCAAGAGATATTCCGCTGTCAAAAATAATTTTGCTCATGATTTTTATTTATTTATTGTTTATCAAAGCTAATTGTTGTCGGCTTGCTCAATTGTTAGCTCTGTCGCCCAACAATTACCGCCAACGGCCTGGAGCTTTGCCTGGTGCGGCTTGAAACTTTGTCTTACCAAAACTTGCTTAACAAAGCTATATGTTTTGTAGACATTTGCAAAATGAAATTCGCCGGCCCTGAACTTTTGCAAATGCCTTTCATGTCAGCCTGTATTACCGGCAGGTTGTGTAACTGTAGTTATTCAATTTCAAAATGTTTTTTCACACGTAACATTCTTAATGTGTTCCATCTGCTTGGTTTACCCGCTTTTTCCATTATAAAGTGTACTTGTCCTGAATGTGCAACCTGCATATTCCATGTTCCCTCTTTATTTTGCTTTTTATTCAAATAGGTCATTGCTTCTGCCATTCTGTTATCCCATTTAATACCTGCATATTGAAAATAATCCATAGCCCTAAGAATGTCATACCGCCACCTACAGGGATAAGTTAACTTCAAGAAACTTTTATCAATTATTTGGCCTGTTCGATCTGATAAAAATAATCGGTGCATCAAGATAAATTCGATTCCTGTTTTTATTGCATCAGATATTTCTTTCTTTCTATAGGTATAACCGGCTTTCTGAAATTCGGTGAACCCCTCGAGAACGGAAAGCGTGGAATGCAATGAGCTGTGTTTAGCTCCACTTCTTGTTGTTCTGCAGTTAAAGCCTCCGTCGGGCATTATCTCTGCAAGAATACTATCAATGATGGAACGAAGCTTAATTTCGGACGTTTTGAAATATGAGGCATAATTCAAAAACATACCATTTACACATACATCACTATGTTGAGTTGTGCTCGGCCCCAACCGAATACCTCCATCATCTGCTTTATCATTCTGTAGAACCAATTCAATAGTCTCTTTCACCATCTTATTATTTGAGGGGAGATTTAAATTGCGAAGGTCAAGCAATGTGTAGTGTGTAGAAATCCACTTCGGTTGGTAAAATCTATCGCCCCAATGACCATTTGAATGACGCATTGATAGAAATTTATAGCCCCAGCCATCAGCCGCTATAGTGTCTTGTAGTTTCTTTTTATCTACTCCCAACAAATCACGCCATACCTGATATTGTACGGATGCATCTCCTTCCAATAACCATTCTATGATGTGTTGTTTGTTCATTGATTACAGCTAACCTTTAGACTTGTAGTCTAAATAATTAAGATATAAATTTAGTATAATAAATCAAATTAACCGAAAACAGGGCTACCCTTATCATGTTTGAGAAATTCAAAAATTAACGATGGCTAAACAAGAAAATTTATTAAACCAAGTGTGAAAATATTATTAATTAAAATCATATCTTCATTAAAATTATTTTATGGATCCTATCACATTAACTATAACCATTTATGTTGCGGATAAGCTTGTATCTCAATTTATAAAAGAAGAAGGATATAACAGATTTAAAAAATTCTTTTTTTCAGGAGAGACATACAGTTATAAACTAGGGGTGATATTACGGGATGTCATTGAAGAATATAAAAGTATCCACCCAAAAACATCAAATTCCGGCAAGATTTATTTTTTTGAAGATAGGGAAGTATTTGACTTTTTGACCCAAAGTATTTTTTTTAATAAAAAACGAAGTGATTTTTTTGAAAGTCTGCAAAATAATAAAGATATTATACCACTTACGAGTGAAGAAATAAATAGTTTTTATACGAGCTTTTCACAGAAAGTATTGGCAAGTAAAGAATTAAAAAAAATTAAAAAACTCTTCTTTGAAGAAAGATATCAGGAAGAAATTTTTAATATATCAAATGAGCTAGATGCATTATCTGCCAATTCATTAGTTTTAGCTGAAAAAACTGAACAAATACTTCAAAACACAATTGACATAAAAGAAGTAATTAATAATATATCTGAAAAATTTGGATATGAGTTGAACATTGTACCTGAATTATTTTTGAGTACAAGTAACCCACATCCTTTAGTAGAACATATATCATACAGAAATGATTTGATTTCAGAATATGTTAGTTTGATTAAGCAAAATATTTGGTTGTCAATTGATGGTGGAATTGGAATGGGTAAAACTCAAATTGCAGCATTAATTGCAGAAAAGTTTGAGACAGTATATTGGATAAATTTGAAAAATACTGATAACGAGAACTACGGAGTTAAAATATTATATTCCATCGCGCAGTTTCTCAAGATAAAAACAACAAGTAATAGTCAAGAATTATTGAATGATGTTTTAGAAAAGATAAGGGAAAATAGTTTAATAGTATTAGACGATCTACCGAAAATTGCGGATAAAACTCCTGTTGAATTTTTAAGGAGTTTTTTATTAGGGTGTAGCTCAAAAAATATAAAAATAGTATCAACAAGTAACTTTGAAATATTAAGGAATACTAAGGAATTACTGAAGGTAAATGAGGTAGTCTTCAAAAAAATACCACCGTTAACTGAAGAAGAAATATATGAAGTGTTAATTTCGTACAGTGCTACTGAGGAATTTTCACATAAATTCAAATCTATTTTGAAAAATGTTTCTCAAGGACATCCAACTATTAATTCTGCAATATGTAAGTTTTTAAAAGATAATGAATGGAATATTTCTTATGAGGAAATCTTGAAAATTTTCCATGGCGACTTTTCTTCTGAATTAACTGAAAACACATATTCGGAGATAGAAAAGACAATCTTCAATGAAGATTCTAGAGAATTAATTTATAGACTTAAGGTGATTATTGGAAATTTTGCTTTAAATGATGTTAAAACAATTGGAAGTGTTAAGCCGGTAGTAAAATTGCCCCTTGAAAAATTCACTTCGCTCATTGGTTCATGGATTCAAAAAGAGTCCAACGATAGTTTTCAGTTATCACCGTTAATAAAAAATCTAAAAGTAAATAATTTAAGTTTTGAAACTGAAAGGAAAGTAAATTTGGCGCTCGGTAAGTCCATTTTAGAAAAAAAGAAAATTAATCAGTTTGAAGCAAAAAAAGCCATTGGTTATTTTAGTGCGGCAAAAGATTTTAATAATTCGGGATTTGTTCTAATATTGATATTGAACGAAGCTCTAAGTAATCCAGCAATATATTTCGATTTGGAGTTTCATTTTTATTGGGCTGACACAAAGTTACCCGAAGAAATGGACTTATACTTACGGCTAAATATTAGATTTTTACAGATACTTTTATGTGAACGCCAAAAAAAACCAAATGATTTCTTAATTAATGATTTAGAAAACCTTTATTCTATTGCGTCAAAGAAAGGGATAAATTTAGCTCCGGCTGCTTCTTTACTTTGTACAATATTTGCTTTTAATAATAAGGAAAAGGCTAATTATTATTTTACAGAATCTATAAAGGAGTTTGATAAATTAAAAAAGGAAAATAAAACGCTAGAGATTGACGTCACTAAATTTAGTCCCGAATTGGTTGTTTGGGCATCGGCATTTAAATTGAAAAGTAGAGAAGAATTGTTGAATTGGTTGGATACAGTGGAGGTATTAAGCGAGGCTCAAAGAATTAAAATGTTAAGTGAAGAGATTTCTTTTTCTGCCTCTAGGTCTATAGTTGGATATTTAATTTCAATTGAAAATTCAAAGCCTAAAATTGAGCAACAATGGGAGATTTTAATTGACACTTTTAATCTTGCAAAAGAAAAAGCAAAGAAACTCAAAATTGATATATTAGAAATTAATTTAATTGAAGGAGAAATTCATATACTCTATGATAAACTGAAGCTTGAAGAGGACGCCTTAAAATTAGCGAATCAGTCTTTGATTAGTTACAACAAAAATTCAATCGCTGAATTTTTGATATGTGATTCAATTGGCAGAATGTTATTTTATGGGAATAGAAAAGAAGAATCAAAAAAGTATTTGACTGAGGCAATTCAGATTGATATTAATGAAAGTTTTACAGAAAAAGTTGATACTTATCTTACAGTCGCACAGCTTTATGAGGAAGAAAATAAAGAATTAGCTCATCAGTATTCAGAGAGAGCGTACGATTTAGGAAACAATAATGCCAATGTAACCGCTACTTCACAAGCTAAAATTATTGGGGAATTTGCGATTTCATTATGTCAGATTGGAGAGTATAGAATGGCACTTGAAAAACTTGAAGAAGGTTTTGAAAAGCTCATTAATTCTTATGAAGCGAATTATGAATGTCAAGCAACTATAGTAAAATATGGAAATGTACTGAAATACCTATATTTTTTAATTAATGATAAAAATGGTAATAGTAACTCGGAAAAATTGGATGACGATTTTTTAATCCCAAAGAAAGGGTTTTTTCTAAAAACAAATAATAAGGAAATTG
>Ga0066415_1000016_pt1 | contig 27662 bp, 23 predicted proteins | sample LakWasMet21_HOW5_2_FD_59542 | JGI IMG/M metagenome (GOLD analysis project Ga0066415, IMG submission 59542) | Freshwater sediment methanotrophic microbial communities from Lake Washington under simulated oxygen tension - Sediment Metagenome 21_HOW5 | ecosystem: Environmental > Aquatic >... | reverse complement strand
AACAATTACAGTTACGCCAACAGCTACAACTATTTGTAATGGTCAATCAACAACCTTAACAGTAAGCGGAGCTAACACTTATACATGGATACCAACTAGTACAGGAGTTACCAAAGTAGTTTCGCCAACAGGAACCACAGTATATACTGTTACCGGCAGTATAGGGAATTGCAACAGTACAGCAAAAAATGCAACCGTAACCGTTGTATCAAATCCTACATTAACAGCCGCATCAAATAATACATTAATTTGTACAGGTGCTACGGCAACCTTAACCACTACGGGTAATGCCACTACTTATATCTGGAGTCCTGCCGGAAGTTTAAGCTCGCCAACAGGAACCGTTGTCGCAGCGAGTCCAACTATTACTACAACATATACAGTAACTAGTACATTAGGCACTTGCACCTCAACAACAACCGTAATGCAAAGTGTAAGCTTGTGTACAGGCATTGCCAATCTTGTTTCTTCTGATGAGGCAAATTTATTTCCTAACCCAAGCAATGGCATGTTTACATTGGCCTATGGAACAACCATAGAGGAAGTAACCATTATTGTTATTAATACATTAGGACAAACTATAAAAGCTGAAACGGCAAAAAATATTAGCCAGTTAAGCATCGATCTGAGTAATATAAGCAAAGGGGTTTATTACTTAAAAGCTAATACTAAAGATGGCGGCAAACTATTCAAGCTAATACTAGAATAATAAATTCCACTAATAAAAAAGGCTCTACGTTTGTAGAGCCTTTTTTATTTAACAAATAGCCTATTCCATTATTGATAGATGTAAGCCGCCTAAAACAACTGCCTCTTTATTATTGTTCATTTATTTGCGATGTAGAATAAACATCCACACAAATTAATTCACGTTGTTTTGCTTCTGATTTTATTATTTCGTTGAACTCCGTAATGCCGTTTAAAATGGCTCTTCCATTAGCGTACAAAAAGTCCGTAAGAACTTCAAGCTACGCGCCATTAACTCTTATTCTTACAACAATTTCAAAAGGATCTCCCCAAATCTGTAAACGTCTTCGAAAGAATTATACATCGGCACGGGGGCGCAACGTATAACATTAGGTTCGCGCCAGTCAGGAATCACTCCGTTTTCAATTAACTTATTATATAAAGCTTTTCCTTGTCCGTGAGCAACAATGCTTATTTGACAACCACGATTTTCTTTGGGTGTAATGATCTCTAAGCAATTATTTTTTTGTTTGTTGATCTCACCAACAATAAATTCTAAATAAGCTGTTAACACTTTACTTTTTTCATTCAAAGCATCCATTCCTACTTCATCAAACATATCCAGAGATGCTTTATAAGCAGCCATTGATAAAATAGGCGCATTACTTAATTGCCAGCGTTCAACACTTTTAATCGGATTAAATACTCTGTCCATTTTAAAACGTTCTGTTTTATCGTGTCCCCACCAACCTGCAAATAAGGGTAAATCCGTATTAGCATGATGTTTTTCATGAACAAAAGCGCCGGCAACACTTCCCGGGCCTGCATTTAAATATTTATAAGAACACCAGGCTGCAAAATCGACATTCCAATTATGTAATTCTAATTTTAAATTTCCTGCGCCATGGGCCAAATCAAAACCAACAACAGCACCAACTTTGTGTCCGGCTTCGGTGATGGCTTTCATATCAAATACTTGCCCACTAAAATAATTAACTCCACCAATCATGATCAGTGCTAATGAATCTTTATTTTTTTCAATCGCTTTATAAATATCTTCGTGCCTCACTTCATATTCTCCATCGCGAGCCGCTATTTCAACTAAAGCATCATCAATATTATATCCATGAAATTTAACTTGTGATTGCAAAGCGTATTGATCGCTTGGAAAAGCCTTAGCCTCGCACAAAATTTTATAACGTTGCTTTGTTGGGCGATAAAAAGACACCATTAATAAATGCAAATTCACGGTTAATTGATTCATCATCACAACCTCTGAAGGCAAAGCTCCAACCAGCTTAGCTGTTTTATCTGTTAATAATTCATGGTACGATACCCATGGATTTTTTGCTAAAAAATGACCTTCTACACCATAAGCTGCCCAGTCATTCAGTTCTTGTTGTAAATAATCTCTGGTTGTTTTGGGTTGTAGACCTAAAGAATTACCGGTAAAATAAACCATGTCCGAACCATTGTGTTGCGGGATATAAAATTTATTTCTGTAAGGTCTTAGTTTGTCTTGTACATCAAGTAGTCTTGCGTAATCCAGGTTATTTTGAAAATCTGTCATAGTAGTGGTCATAATAAAACAGGTTAAATTTAAGAAAAAACCTCTACCTAAATTAGTTATCTTTACATGTGTCTTTTTCGAACAACATACAATTAGCCAAAAAACTTAGTTTTAGAAAGCTCCTGAATGCTTTTAAGGTTTGGTTTAGTTTTCATATATCAAAAAACAGAAAACAACCTTCCGGCTTAGGATATCCAATCAGCATTTCTATTGAACCTACCACCAGTTGTAACCTTCGTTGCCCGGAGTGCCCAAGTGGCTTACGACAATTTACGCGTCCAATAGGGATGTTAGAACCTGCTTTTTTCAAATCAACTATTGATGCCATTTATAAGGAATTAATCTATCTGACCTTTTATTTTCAGGGAGAACCCTATTTAAATCCAAATTTTTTAGATATGGTAAAATACGCTTCTCAGAAAAAGATCTATACCTCAACCTCAACCAATGCTCATTATTTAACTGAAGAACAAGCGTTGAAAACTGTACAAAGCGGTTTAGATAGATTAATTATTTCCATTGATGGTACAACTCAAGAAGTATACCAGCAATACAGAGTTGGGGGCTCTTTAGAAAAGGTGATTGAAGGAACAAAAAATATTGTAGCCGCTAAAAAGAAATTACAAAGTAAAACGCCGCATATTGTATTTCAGTTTTTAGTTGTAAAACCAAATGAACATCAATTAAATGATGTAGAACAATTAGCAAAAGAATTAGAAGTAGATGAAGTGGTTTTTAAAACAGCACAGGTATATGATTTTAAAAATGGCAATCCACTAATTCCAACTAATGAAAAATACAGCCGCTACAAAAAATCAGCGAATGGAAAATACATAATCAAAAACGAATTACTTAATCAATGCTGGCGAATGTGGAGCGCCTGTGTCATCACCTGGGATGGTATTGTAGTGCCTTGCTGTTTTGATAAAGATGCCAAACATCAATTAGGTGATTTAAAAACGCAATCATTTAAAGAGTTATGGCATTCTGAAAAATACCAAGGCTTTAGACAATCTCTTTTAAGATCGCGCAAAGAAATTGATATTTGCCAGAATTGTAGTGAAGGAACAAAAGTGTGGACAGAAAATTAATTCGTACTTTTAATTAACAATGAATAAAGGAAGATTAGAAGCTTTTAGCGATGGCGTAATGGCAATCATCATTACCATTATGGTACTTGAAATTAAAGTGCCTCATGGGCATGAACTAGCTGATTTAAAACCCTTAATTCCTGTATTTTTAAGTTATGTTTTAAGTTTTATTTATGTAGGTATTTATTGGAACAACCATCATCATATGATGCATACAGTAAAGCAAGTTACAGGAGATGTTCTTTGGGCTAACCTTCATCTTCTTTTTTGGCTTTCATTAGTTCCTTTTGTAACCGGTTGGATGGGAGAAAATAATTTTAGTCCATCAGCAATGGGGCTTTATGGTGTTATTTTGTTAATGGCTGCTATTGCTTATTTCATTTTACAAAGTCGTATCATAAAAAATCATGGAAAAGATTCTGTTCTTGCCAACGCAATTGGTAAAGATCTAAAAGGTAAGATGTCTCCGGTAATGTATGTTATTGGAATAATTTTTAGCGCCATAAACCCATGGATCGCTGGTTTTATGTATGTTCTGGTTGCTTTCATTTGGTTGATTCCAGATAAAAGAATTGAACATATTATAAATGAAACTCACGATTAGAGATTAATTGCTTATTAACTTAGTGCATCTGCTACAGTAAAAGTACTTCCTCCTACAAAAATAAGATCGCTTACTTTGGCTTGTTTTTTTGCTTTTTCTAAAGCTTCAGCAACTGTTTTAAATGACTTACCAATTAAGCCTACTTTCTTTGCTTTCTCAGATAATTCTATTTCATCTAACGCTCTCGGAATACTCGCTTTGCAAAAATAATAAGTCGCGTCTTTTGGAAGTAGCTTTAATATTTTTGAAATATCTTTATCATTAACCACGCCTATTACAAAATGAAGCTGTTTATACTCATAGCGTTTTAAATTTTCCAATACCTCTTTTATACCGTCTTCATTATGTCCGGTATCTGCAATAATCAAAGGCTTAATGTTTAATGTTTGCCAACGACCTTGTATGCCTGTTATTTTTTGAACTTGTTTTAACGCTTTTGAAACATCTTCGTCTTCTATAATGAACCCTTTTTGTTGGAGAATAGCAATGGTATTTAAAACTCCCAATAAGTTTTTTAATTGATAGCTACCCAGCAGATCTAACTCGTAATGATGCTTTGTATTGTGTTTGCGATGGAGGACTTCTGTTTTTAAAGAGCCCTTTTCATACAAATGCCCAAGTATTTTAAAATTCTTATCTGCAAACTCAATAGGTGCTTTTACTTCATGTGCTTTATTATTAAACACAGCAAGAACTTCTATTTGTGTTTGACTAATAGTTACCGGAACTTTTGCCTTAATAATTCCTGCTTTTTCAGCGGCTATTAATGGCAATGTTTCTCCCAACAACGCCTGATGATCGAATCCGATATTAGTAATTAAACAGGCAACAGGATTGATCACGTTAGTAGAATCTAACCTTCCTCCTAATCCCACCTCAACAACAGCCACATCAACTTCTTGCTGAACAAAATAATGAAACGCCAAACCCACTGTCCATTCAAAAAAAGAAGGTTCAATTTTTTCAAATGTTTCTTTATAGTCTTCGACAAATTTCACCACATCGTTTTTTGAGATCAATTTTCCATTTACTTTAATGCGTTCTCTAAAATCGACTAAGTGTGGGGATGTATATAATCCTACTTTATAACCTGCCTGTTGTAACACCGCGGCTAACATATGCGACGATGACCCTTTACCGTTAGTCCCGGCAACATGAACACATTTTAATTTTTTTTCGGGATTTCCTAAAGCCTGACAAATAGCAATGGTGTTATTCAGATCAGCTTTATAGGCAGCAGCACCCACTCGCTGAAACATTGGCAAACGTGCAAAAAGATAATCTAATGTTTTTTCGTAGGTCATTAGTTGGGTTTTTGGAGATAAGTTTTTGGTTGTTAGAATCAAAAAACTAAAAACTTATTTCAAACAACTTTTCATTATTAAAAACTAAATATTATGGTAATCGTTCCCTTTTGTTCTTCGAACTGTCCGCTTACATTAAACTTAGTTGACAAAGCTGCCTGACGCGCTTTCGCTTTTAAAATAGCACTATTTGTTGTTGTTCCTCGTCCGTTAGGGTCGGCCTTGATTACATGTCCTGTTTTATCTACGGTGATTTCTACTACTACTTTTCCTTCTTCTTTAGTATCCTTAGATAATACTGGAGGAGTAACTACTGATCTACCTGCCAAACTAAATCCGTAACCGCCATTACCCGGACCCTTTCCGGGACCATCGCCCGGGCCATCGCCAGTTCCGTCTCCTCCACCTGTTCCGCCTCCAGTGCCACCTGTTCCGTGTGTATTTGGGTTTCCATCAGGGCTTCCATCATTACCCGCATGCCCACTGTTTCCATCACCCCCTCCATTTTTTCCTTTATTCTTTTCAAATTTTTCCTTCAATAATTCTGCTGCTGTTTTTTCTTTTGGTTTAACAGGAATAACTACTGTAGTATTATTGGGGATATTATTGGTCTCATTTTTTTTAATGTCAATCGGTTCTCCGTTATCTGAAGTCACAATATTTTCTGAATTATTATCTTGAGTAGTTGGGGTTGTTACTTCTGTGCTTTCAACCACTTTAACCGCATCTCCAATTCCATTATTCTCAACATTACCCGTGCCTTCTATCAAATTTCCTATATTAAATTCTAAGCCTCCGCCTCCTCCTGCAGCTGATTCAGGAAAAGGTGGATTTGGTGTAATAATGGTATAAAATAATAAGAATAACAACAACAGGATAAAAATCAATAAGGAAACCCCTAAAGAAATTATTCTGTTTTTATTTTCCTCCGAGCGAGATAAGATCATTACTGATTTCCATTAGAAGGTTTGGTAGCCCAAACCATTTTACATTTAAGTTTGTCCACGATAATCATCACATCCACGGCATCCTGAATACTGAGATCTTTATCCATTTGTAAAACAACTGTTGGTTCAGGGTTTCCATTAATTTGTGCGACTAACGATGATTCTAGTGCAGAGAAATCAACCTGTTTTCCTTCAATAAAGTAATTTCTGTTGTTAGATACATCTAAATGGATTGGCTTTTTATTATTCTCTACCGGCCTGGATGGTTTAGAACTTGGTAAATTAACTTTAATAGCATTAGGACTTACCATCGTTGATAAGATCAGAAAAAATAATAACAGAAAGAACATAATGTCATTTAATGCTTCTGTGCTTACTTCTGCTTCTCGATGTGTTTTTTTACGTAATCCCATTTTAAAATTAATTAAGAATTTAGAATGAAAAATGAAAAAGTCTTAATTCTTTTAAATTATTCATTCTGACTTTTAAATTACTTACTCGGTTCGTTTAAAATATCTAAAAACTGAATTTGAGTTGCTTCCATACGATGAGATAATTTATCTATGCGAGCATTTAACCAATGATATCCTACAAAGGCAATAACACCAACCACTAAACCACCACAAGAACTTACCATTTTTACATATAAACCAGAAGAGATAACATCAATTTCTACCGTTTTAGCAACTGATATCTTATAGAAAATTTCAATAACTCCGATAATAGTTCCGATAAAACCAAACATCGGTGCAATACGACCAGTAATATTCAAAATGCTCATGTTTTTTTCTAGGCTCGATAATTCTGCAGAAGCTGATTTATCCATTGACTCACGGATCTCTGTCATACTTTGACCAATACGCGAAATACCTTGTTCTAACATCATGGATTCGGGTGTATTCACATTCTTACACATATTCCGGGCATTATCCAAATTGCCATTATTGATCATGTCTTTCAAACTAGGTAATAACGTTGCATTTTTCTTGGAAGCTTTAGAGATCGTTAAAAGACGCTCTACCATCACATAAATAGACATTAATAATAGGATTGATAGAGGAATCATAATAACCCATGCTTGAGCAACTATATCAAACACATGCATTTCGTTCGGCGGAAGCTCTGTAGCCGTTTGTATGCCTGCTACTGCAGTTTGTGCTGAGTTACTGTCTGCCGCCATAGAGGCTACAGTATTCGTTATTTGAAGAATGAATGATAACATGGTCTGATTTAATTAATTACACGAAATTACTTTAGAAAAGGGCGAGTAAATTAAATCATAAGCGATGTTTTAAACAGATTTGTGTTAGTATAATGTTTCGGTTGATTAAAAGATACAGTTGGAAACAAAAAAACCTTCTGCTAAAGAGAAGGTTTTCTTGAATTCTTAGATTGATTTAATTTAACATTGAGGGGCCGTAATGACGTTTTAAGTAGTGGCTTATGATTTCTTCTACAATGAAGCAACTTTTTTCAATGGCTTTTTTATCTTTATAGATAAACTCACAAGCTCCTTCTAAAAGTGTACAAACGGCAGTATTAATCGTTTGCATTTGAGATAACACAATAATCTTACATAAATATGCTTTTCGTTTTACTGAATCAATTACATCCATTGCATTATAACCATCGTTCAAATAATAATCTGTAATAACAATATCTGTATCGCTATCTAAGTTTCTGGCATAATCGCCAAATGTAGTAAATGATTTTACTTCAAATGTAAAACCTCTTATCAAAGCAATTTGTCCAATATACTTTTTAATGTTACGGGTTATTAACTTGTTATAAAACTCGTTGTCTTCTGCAACTACAATTTTATAATGTGGCCAATTCTTTTTCATATGCTTAGCTTTGAAGATTAATAACCAAGTTGAAAGATCGTTGTTATTATAACTGATCTTTCAACTGGTTTGGTGTTAAATTTTAGTGCTTGTTCTCTAGTGTGTTTCAACTACCAGATATTTAGAATAGCTCCAAAAACTAGTAGGATCTTTGATCGTTAATTGTGCCATATCGTCTCCGGTAACATTCACAGTATATGAATTGATCGGATGTTTGGTAATTAATTTTGGTTTTTTACCGCTTAAAGCAATCGTCGTATTTTCTTTTTGACTAAGTTCAGAGAATTTAGATTTATCCAGATTTTTCTCTAGTGTTTTAACTCTGCCTAAACCAAATACTCCACCTTCTTTTGCCAAAATATGATTTTTCCTTAATTCTTTATAAGTACCACTGGCAAAGTAAACACGATTTACATCCTTATCTAAAGAAAGGTTTTGTTCCTTTAAAGTGTTGTTTTCGGATTTTAAAGTTTCGGCCAACATTGACGTTTCGTCTAATTTTTTGCTTAACTCTGCTATCTTAAAATCATTTTCTGCCAACAGTGCTTTAAGAGACGCAATATCTTGTTCTTGCTGGAACATTCTTTCCTTAGCTTTACTGATAGAATTTAATAATTCTTTTTTTCCTCTTTTATACGATGCTAAACTTTTTTCGAGAGTAGCGATCTTGTTTTTGTTGTCTTCTAACAAAGTATTGATCATACTGATGTTATTCAGGATCTGATCTCGTTTAGACATTCCCAAATCGTTATTGGATTTGGGCCCCATGATGATCAATCCTTCTTTATCTCTGATGACGTCTAAGTTATCATCAATATCATCTAAAGTGGCGATGTACATTTTTTCCAGGGAGTCTCTGGTGTTTGCATCGCTTTCAATTAAGTTAGCAATTTCTGCGCGGTGTTCCTCTTGTGTGATTGTTTCGGTACATGAGCCAAGCAAAACAATCGTTGACACTATTAAAAGAAACTGGCTTATTTTTGATGTAGTTTTCATGGCTGTAGGTTTTAAGGATTAGTAATTATAAATAGTGGTTTCGTTTTCTAAGCATTGGTGATTAAAGCTATGCTAGCTGTTATCAAAACAAAGGCGATGTATTTTGCGATAGTTTTCATAGTGTAGTGGTTTGTTGGTAATTATATATTTATTTAAAATGTAAATTTTACTCCTATACTTGGGTCGATGGTGAAATAAGTATTTCCAACATCATTTACCTCAAGAAATGGTTTTGTATCGGCACTAATGCCCAAAGGAATTTTTTTGAATTTGTATTCCATTCCACCAATGGCATCAATACCTACCGCAAATGCTCCCGAACGATAAACATATCTGTATCTCACATCTCCATTATAGCCGTAATACACTCTGGTAGTAGGTCCGCCAACATTAAAGTGACCACCACCACCTACATACCAAACTAATCCGGGTGCACCTGTTTTAAAATGTTTTTCGTATAACCCGGTAAGTCCAACGATATGTGGAAAAGCACTAACAATTCCTTCAAATGCATTTCCGTTATTAAAAAAATGCTTGTAGGTAAAACCGGATGTTTCTCCAATTCTTAACCCAATGGCATTTTTGTAATCGGTACCTAAACTTGGTTGTATGGTTTCTTGTGCTTTCAATGCTAAACTAAATAAGACGCTAACTAAGACAACCATTTTTCGAATATGTGTAACTGTTTTCATGATATATTAGTTATGGTTATGCCATAGGGATTTCAATAGCAGTGCCAATTGTATAAGTTATTGAAAAACAGTAGTTTATTGTTTTGAAAAAAGATAGAATTTTCTCGTTTTGAGAATATTTTCTCAAAAAAAGAAAAGCCCCTGAAACATCAGAGGCTTTTGGTCGTCAAAAATATGTTTTTGTTTAATCTTTGGATTCTTCTTTAAGCATCCTGTAAATGGTAGATAAGCCAATATCCAATTTCTCGGCTACCAATTTCATATTATCATCGTACTTTTTAAGATAGCTTTTTACAATTTTCAGATCATGTTCCCGCAAGGTCATTTCTTCTGATAAGCTTTCTGTTAAAGCGTTACTAGAGGACAGCGAAATATTATCTGCTTGTATAATATCTGAATTACTCATCACAACTGCCAATTCAACAGTGGATTTTAATTCGCGTACATTCCCCGGAAAATAATATCCTAACAATTTTCGTTGTGCATCTTCAGATAATGTTTTCTCATTTATTTTATTCTCTTTACAAAAAGCATCAATAAAATGTTTCGCTAAAATCAAAATGTCTCTTCCTCTTTCTCTTAAAGGAGGAAGCTCGATCATTAATCCATATAATCTAAAATAAAGATCTTCTCTAAACCTTCCTTTCTTTACTTCCTCTTTTAAATTTCTATGTGTTGCCACGATGATGCGACAATCGGTTTTAACCGGTGTATTACTTCCTACTCTTGTGATTTCCTTTTCCTGTAAAGCCCTTAATAATTTCACCTGAAAGGTTAATTCCATTTCACCAATCTCATCTAAAAACAACGTTCCGCCACTTGCCTCTTCAAATTTTCCTAAACGCCTGGCCACTGCTCCTGTAAAAGCACCTTTCTCGTGTCCAAACAATTCGCTCTCTATTAACTCGCTAGGAATAGCGGCTACATTCACTGCTATAAAAGGTTTATTCTTACGTGAGGAATTATAATGAATGGCTTTAGCGATCACTTCTTTTCCGGTACCGGTTTCGCCGGCTACCGTCACTGTAATGTTAATTTCTAAAGCCTTTTCCACCAAATGGTGTATGCTTTGAATAGCCGGACTTAATCCAATAATACTGTTCGAAAAATCATGTTTTTTAATTAACTCTTTCTCTAAAACCGTAATGCGGGATTTTAGATCCGTGTTTTTTCTAATATTATTGATAGTCGTTAGTAAACGATCGCGAATATTTTTTTCTTTTACCAAATAGTCATAGGCGCCACTTTTAAGAAGATTAACCGCTGTTTCAATATTTTCCTGTTCCGAGATCACGATCACTTCTGTATCCGGACTAATATTCTTGATCTTTTCTAAAACCTCTTCTCCGTTGGTATCAGGCAGTCTGTAATCCAAAGTCACTACATGAGGTTTTTCATGAAGGCTTTTAAAAAAGTCAGTGGCTGATAAAAAACTTTTTACCTGATAGTCGGGGTTAAGGGAAACGCTATGCACTAAAAGTTTGTTATACCATTCATCATCTTCTAAAACAAAAACAGTAAATGCTCTCTCAATCATAGTATCTTATATTTGATTTAAAGTTACAAATATAATTTCAATTCACTGTTTACACTTTCTATCTCTTGTTTTAATTGTTCCAAATTGATCTGCATTTCATGATTATCAGGAATATTATTTCTAAGATTTTCAAAATACTTAAAGCTACGATACAGGTCATCAGCATCAAAATGTTTGCAAGGAGGCATTGCTTTATGAGCGGCATCAGCTGCCTGAAGCCATTTACGTTGGACACAAGCATTAGTAATATCAGCTAACGCATTGCTAATTGATTTTAAAAATATCTCAATCAGTTCCTTTTTAAAATCTTCATCATTATCATAAACAGTCTGTAAATTGCTTATGTTTACTTTTGAAGAAATATGTTTTTGGTCGTTCGCTTCTCTGGTAATAAATAAATCATTAGATGTGTTTGAAAGTTGCCTCATCAATGTTTCCAACAACTCTTGTTCTGTGAATGGTTTGTGAACAAAACCTGTAAATCCAACGTTTAAATATTCGCTGATCTTTTCTTCATTGATGCCGGCAGAAGACGCAAATATTGGCACTTGTTTATTGTTTTTTCTGATCTCTATACATGCTTCAATGCCATTTTTATCGGGCATTTGGATATCCATGATAACGAAATCATACGAATTATCGCTCGTCAATAAAACTGATTTGTTGCCATCTGCTGCTTCTGTTATTATAACCTTATACTTAGATAAAATAGATTTCAACAGCAATCGATTAAAATCTTCATCGTCCACAATTAAGATCTTCTTGCCTTTTAAACTTTTTTGCAGAGAACTGATCGAATGATTGATCCCGTTATCTTCTTGTGGCTGAGAAACATCACTGTATGGCACAAGCGTTTCAACGGTAGTGCCCACACGCTCTTTACTGACAAAAGAAATCGTGCCACCCATTTGTTCTATGAGCTTTTTGGTAATAACCAAACCTAAGCCGGTGCCTTCGTATCTTTTAGATAAAGTGGTATTCGCTTGTGCATATTCATTAAATAAATCGGGTAGTTTTTCTTTACTAATCCCAATTCCTGTGTCTCTCACTCTAATAAATAAAGCCGGACGTGAATTAAATTCTGTTTTTTTAACCAAAACCTCAACGCTGCCTTTTTCTGTGAACTTGACGGCGTTACCGATCAGGTTAAACAATATTTGTTTGAGTTTTGTCAGATCGCAATTAATATGATCCGGTACATTTTTATCTTTTTCGAAAATAAGATTTAAGGCTTTCTTTTTTGTTTGTTCCAAAAACAGTAACTCAACATCTACAAGTTCTTCTTTCAAATTAAAACTCACATTATCGATATGGGCTTTACCTGCTTGTATTTTTGAATAACTCAAAATATTGTTTACTAACTTCGAAAGATAATCCGCTGATTTTTTCACAATATTCAAATGCTCATACTGTTGTGCGTTCAGGTTAGAATTAAGCACTTGTTCAGTAAAACCATAAATTGCATTTAAGGGCGTTTTAATTTCATGGCTCATGTTGGCTAAAAACGTTTCTTTGGTTTTAGCCAGATCTTCGGCGCTGCGTTTAGCAGTGATCAACGCCAGTTCATACTCTTTTTTCTTTCTTACATAATTAGTAATTAAATAGCCCACAAAAATAAGTAACAAAGAAATAACTACAGAAAAAGCGATCGCAAAACGTTTGATCGTATTCATGTCTCTTTTGGCAGAATCTATTTTTTTTAGCGCCTGAACATTTTCCTGAGATTCAATATCTGCTGCCAATTTTCGGATTTGATTTACAATGGTTTGGCCCTCCTTAGATAATTGCAATTCCACGCTTTTTCTTTCGGCTAATTTTTCGAGCTGTAGTCCTTTTACTTTAGTAACCGTGCTTTTTAACTCTCCCTGAATTTTTTTTGATTGAATGTCTTTTGAGATTAATGCCGGAGAAATCGTTTTTACTGTATCTACCGGTGTTTTACTTTTCTTTCCAAAGAGTCTTTTAAAAAATCTTTCTTTTTTTACAGGATCGCTTGTTGCTACAGATGATGTAATGGAAGCTGATTCAATGGCAGCATTTTTTTTATAGGCTTCGTCAATTTTAAGAGAGATCGTATTTAACTCATCGGTGATCTTCTCTTCATCATCCAAATAAAGTTGCTGCTTTAATAATTCAAATCGTTTTTCGGCTAATTGAGTAACATTATCAATCACATACTTTTCGTGCTTGCTGTATTTTTTAGCTTTTTGAAGCTCCTCTATTTTTGATTCGAAAGAAGAAATTGAATTATAAAACGAAATGAGATGCTCTTTATCGTAGGTTAAATTATAGGACTTAACCGAATTTTCAGCCTCACCAATGTCAATTAAAATTTGTCTTAAAACCAAAGAGTGCCTTGTTTCAGCTTTGGCAGACGTTTCTACATTTTTAGCAATGGCAGAAATGTTTTTGTAAAGAAAAACTCCGCTAACGCAGACAATCAAAACTATAAGTAGTAATAAAATTACTACTCTTAATTCTGAATATTTTCTTTTATTGAACATTTAACTTAGCCTTAATAAAATCGACAACCAACAATTTAATTAAACTAAAAGGATAATTAGTTAAAGAAATGTGCCCTGTTAAATTTAAGGAATTTTCGTTAATTGCTTGCTTTATCTCCCGGCTGTTTTCGCTAAAAAAGTCATTATTCAAAAGTAGAATCATCTCTCTCTGTTCGGCGTCCTGCCGTTTCAAAATGTCTTTTTTGTTTAACAAAAATCGGTCTTCTAAAAAGACCAGTTCCTTCTTCTCCGTAACATCAATTTCATTGATGCTACTAATTTTTTGAATAGCAAAAACTAAAGAAGGAAATAACGAATGAATACTATCGATGATCTCATTTAATAAATCAACAAACACAGAGTCCTCCTCAGCAACTACTATTCTAAAAACGTTTTGTCTATTTTCTCTTCTCTCCCACATGATACCAGTTTTTATACTATATGGGCTGCAAACTTAAGTCCAGAGCCTATCTGCCTGAAAACCACAACATAGGGGTGTTTGCTTTACCTCGTTTTCTCGAAATGAAATTGAAATTCTCGTTTTGAATGAGTCATTAAACAAAAACGGGAGTCCTCTATTGAGAAATCCCGTTTTGTTCTGTGCGCATGAAGGGACTCGAACCCCCACCCTCACGGACCAGATCCTAAGTCTGGCGCGGCTACCAATTACGCCACATGCGCATACATCATTCGCAGCTGTGATTCTGATATTATCAGGAACGCCATTTGCGCGTTATGAGGGGCAAATATACTAATTTTTATAAAATCTGAGATATTCTGCCCTTAAATTCCTGAAATTGGGCTAATATTTTTTAATTTGCGGTTTCTAAAACCCAATATTATGTACGGAAACTTTCAAAACCACTTACAAGGTCAATTAAACGAAATCGAAGAAAACGGTTTATTTAAAAAAGAACGTGTTATTACTACTCCACAAGGGGCTTCCGTTAAGGTTAGCACCGGCGAAGAAGTGATCATTTTTTGTGCAAACAACTATTTAGGTTTGTCTTCTCACCCTAAAGTAATTGAAGGTGCTAAAAAAGCCTTAGATACTCACGGTTATGGCATGTCATCGGTTCGCTTTATTTGCGGAACGCAAGACATTCACAAAACACTGGAAAAGAAAATTGCCTCCTTTTTAGGACAAGAAGATACTATTTTATACGCAGCTGCTTTTGATGCCAATGGTGGTGTATTTGAACCCTTATTTGGTGAAGAAGATGCGATCATCTCTGATGAGTTAAACCATGCTTCTATTATTGATGGCGTGCGTTTATGCAAGGCTCAACGCTATCGCTACAAAAATTGTGATATGGCTGATCTGGAAGAACAATTAATAAAAGCACAGGCGCAGCGTTACCGTATTATTGTGACGGATGGTGTGTTTAGCATGGATGGTTTTGTGGCCCCTTTAGATAAAATTTGTGACTTGGCTGATAAATACAATGCCTTAGTAATGGTTGACGAAAGTCACGCTTCGGGTTTTATTGGCAAAACAGGTCGCGGTACGGTTGAGTTGAAAAACGTGATGAATCGTGTAGATATCATTACCGGCACGCTAGGCAAGGCTTTAGGTGGAGCTATGGGTGGTTTTACATCCGGTAAAAAAGAAATTATTGAAATATTAAGGCAACGTTCTCGCCCTTACTTATTTTCAAATTCTTTAGCGCCAAGTATTGTTGGCGCTTCTATTGCAGTATTTGATATGTTAAGCGAAACAACAGAATTGCGTGATAAATTAGAGTGGAACATTAATTACTTTAAAAAAGGATTAAAACAAATTGGTTTAGAGTTTAAAGAAGGGGATTCGGCCATTGTGCCCGTAATGTTATACGATGCTAAATTATCGCAAGTATTTGCCGATAAATTATTAAAAGAAGGTATTTATGTGATCGGTTTCTTCTTCCCGGTTGTAGCAAAAGGGCAAGCGCGTATCCGCGTACAGTTATCGGCTGCTCATACTCAGGAACATTTGGATAAAGCCTTAAAAGCTTTTGAAAAAGTAGGAAAAGAATTAGGAGTAATTAAAGTGCCCGCATAGCTGTTATTAGTTGTAATATAACAAAAGCCTGTACACAATGTGAACAGGCTTTTTTGTTAAAGCTTTCGAATGGTAAACAAAAAAATGATAAGGTGATAGTATAAAACTTAACTTATTTATAGTAACTTGTATTTTATGATAACAAATCTGCTTATGAATTATTTTTACTCACATTTTAAATTCGCCATTCTATCTATACTAATTTTTATTAGTCAAATTCTGAATGCGCAAAACGTCAATTGTTTTACTTTGTATGGCACTTATACGGCTAGTACAAATCCGGAAGTTATGACTTCCGCTGATTTTAATCACGATGGGATATTAGATATAGCCGCTATTAATAATACTTCCAATAATGTTTCTATTTTGTTAGGAGTAGGTACCGGTTCTTTTTTAACCGCGGTTAACTATACCGTAGGCTCAGGCCCAAGTTCAGTGGTTGCTGATGATTTCAATAATGATAACCACATTGATCTGGCCGTATCAAATTATAATTCAAATAATGTCACTATTTTATTAGGGAGTAATACCGGTACTTTTTCTACGTATGGTTTTTGGCCTGTTGGCGCAAGACCCATTTCAATTATTGTGGCTGATCTTAATAATGACGGAGAGTCGGATCTGGCCACAACGAATATACATGTTAGCTCCAACAATGTTTCCGTTTTACTGGGAGTAGGAAACGGTGGATTTTTCTCAGCTGTTAACTACACCACCAACATCTCTCCAATTTCACTTAGTGCTGCCGATTTTAATAATGATAATCATCTTGATTTAGCAGTAGCGAACTTAGGATCAAATGATATAACACTTTTATTAGGAAGTAGCTCCGGTACTTTTGTAACAGCCGGTAGTTTCACTGTTGGTTCAGGACCAAATTCAGTAACATCAAACGATTTCAACAGTGATGGTAATACAGATATAGCAGTAACAAATAGCGGAGGCAGTGATCTATCTGTATTAATGGGGAACGGGTCCGGATCATTCACCACAACTTTAACCTATACAGTTGGGGCTACACCCTATTCCATCATCTCAAAAGAATTGAATGGTGATGGCATCATCGACTTAGCCACCGCTAATTATGCTTCTCAAAATATATCTGTTTTATTAGGCACGGGTACAGGCACCTTTGCTACAGCAGTTAATATAGCCAATGGCACAACGCCTTATTCGCTTATAGCAGACGATTTTAATAATGATAATAGAACTGACCTCGCCGTAGCAAATGTTTTCTTAAATACTATAGGCATTTATTTAAATGACCCACCTTTGTTTTTAAATTCAACTACTAATGAGGTATGTATTGGTAAAAGCATAACTCTGAGTGCAAGTGGGGCAAGTACTTATAGCTGGAGCACGGGTGTTAACACAACAAGTATTGTTGTGAGTCCAACCATTCATACAACTTATACCGTAACAGGAACAAATACCGTAACGGGTTGTAGTAACACTTCGGTTAAAACAATCAGTGTCAATCCAAATCCAATTATTACTGTAAATAGTGGATCTATTTGTTCCGGAAATTCTTTTACAATTTCGGCAAGTGGGGCAAACACTTATACATATAGTTCGGGCAATACTGTTGTTACTCCTACCATTAACAGCACATATACTATTTCTGGCACTAGTTTAAAAGGCTGCGTCGATTCGGTAGAATGTTTAGTGCTCGTAAATTTAACGCCCACAATCTCTGTAAATAGTGGATCTATTTGTGCAGGGGAATCTTTCACATTGATTCCATCCGGAGCAAGTACATATACTTATTCAAGCGGAGCCGATATTGTAACTCCAACCGCTGATGCCACTTATTCTGTAAGCGGAACCGATTTAAATGGATGTACATCTTTAATCGATGCCATATCTAATGTAACGGTTAACCCCTTACCTAATGTAACAGCTAGCACAACTAATACGTTATTATGTGCAGGAGAAACTGCCACTTTATCCGCATCAGGGGCCACTTCTTATACCTGGAGCAATTCGGCAAATACAACTGATATTGTTATCAGTCCGACTTTAAGTATTATTTATGCGGTTGACGGAACAGATGCAAATGGTTGTATGAATAGCGCCAGCATTTTGCAAAATGTAAGTGCCTGTGCAGGAATAATGGTGGCTGAGGCTCTCGAAGCCACATTACGAGTATTTCCAAATCCCAATAATGGTTTGTTTACAATTCAAATAAATACAGCATCACAAATTATGATAACTAATGCTTTAGGACAATTAGTTTTATTTAAAACTGCAGAAACAGGAAGTCATAGTGTAGATATTCAACACCAAATTCCGGGTGTTTATTTTTTAAAGATCTTGCAACCCGACAAACAGGCTATTATTAAATTGATAAAAGACTAAACTAACTATTAGTAAAACAAAAACCTGTTCACAATGTGAACAGGTTTTTTCATTCTAGTTTTCGTCACTTTATGCGTTTTGAAACTTTAAAAAAACAAATAACGCTCTTATATAACTTAGCAGAATTAAGATTTTGAAGTTACATTCATAGAGTATAAATAAATCTCGACACGTCTGTTTTGACGGCTTTTCATTTTACGTTCTATAGGATTGGTGCTTCCAAATCCATCGGTAATCAAATTACTTGGATTTACTCCTTTTTCAACTAAATATTTTTTCACCGCATTGGCTCTGTTTACCGAAAGAGGATCATTAATGGCATTAGTTCCGGTTTTATCAGCATATCCTGCTAAAAAGAAATTCATTTCCGGGTGTTTCTTCATCCAACTTGCAGCTTCATCTAATTCAGCATAAAACTTAGGTTCAATCACTGAACTCTCTAAAGCAAATTGCAAGTCCATTAATTCAATATAATCAACTCCTGAAACAATTGCGTCCAAATCAGGTTTTGCGAGGTATGGCGACACAGATGCATCTGCAATATAGTAATACGCTTTTCTCGAGTCGTTTTGTAACTTGCCAACTACGTTCTGTACTTCAAAGAATTCATCTTTATAACAACCAATGGTAATAAACTTTTCGCCACCGGCAGCAATATATGTTCCATAAAGTGTCACCCAATTCAAAGAATCAGAAATTACCCTGTGAGAAATAAATTGTGGCTTTTGGGTTAAAAACGCATTTGATTTTTCATTGATCTTTGTTGGCGTTAATAAAGCGCCTAAACATGAAACCGCTCTTCCGCTCTTATCTGCCAAACTAACTTTAAACGAAACCTGATAAACTTTACCGGCTATTAATGGTTCGTTTAATTCGCCCTGCAAATATTCCGAATACTTCTTATAACCATCTTTTAACCCTAGCTTAGCGTGAATCATGCTATCAGTATGATTATTACTACCATCATCATAATAAGCAATAATACCCGCATAATTTTGTTCGCTGGCAGTTGTTGCCTGGTGTCCCATATAGTTATTAGGAATAGCGTTTGGACTATGACAATCTTTAGATTTATTTTTATCAAATAGATCAACTGTACCGCCATTGGCATTGGTCCATGATTCTGTTTTAATAATTTCTCCGTAACCGGTAGACACACATTTTGCATCCATTGTTGGGTTAATGATCTTGTTTTGTGCGAAACCGTAACTTAAACCGGCAACCAGAAAAAGTGCTGTATTTATTTTTCTATTTAAATTTTTCATTTGTTTTTTGTATTAAATGCGAATACGTTTCCGCAAAACAAAGGTGCGGCAACAAACAGTGAAAAGCATTACATAGTTTTAGGAGAAAGTTGCAAGATTCCCACATCCATTTTGAGTAAAAGGATGTTGTATTCAAAATATGTGAATCATGTAATATTTTCAAAAAGTTATATAACTATTCCGTTTGTGCTATCCTTTACCTTTATAATAAAGAATAAAATCAACAATGATGGAAACAGCTCGAGTAATAGAAAATGTAACAGGTCACGATATTAATATCAAGTTAAATGGTCTCACCATTTCTTATGATGATCTGGGAAAAGGTGCTGTTCCGATTATATTTATTCATGGGTTTCCTTTTGACAAATCATCGTGGCAACCTCAGATGGAGTTTTTCAAAAAAACCAACCGTGTTATTGCATATGATATACGCGGCTTTGGAAAATCTAGTTCGGGTAATGAAAAAGAAAGTATTCGCTTGTTTGCCGACGATCTCATAAAATTTATGGATGGTTTAGAAATAACAAAAGCCATTGTTTGTGGTTTTTCGATGGGCGGGTATATTTTATTAAATGCCGTCTGTCATTATCCAAAAAGATTTGATGCTATTATTTTGAGCGATACACAATGTATTGCTGATTCGGTAGAAACAAAATAAAAACGCCTTCAAACAATTACTCAAATAGCTGCCGGCAAATTAAAAGATTTTACAGAAGGGTTTATTAAAAAAATATTTTGCCAGGAATCTTTGGCTGTTAAACCAGAACTCGTAGAAAAAATAAGGGCTGCTATTCTTTCTACTTCACCTGTAAGCATTATGGGGGCCTTAAGTGCCATGGCAGAGCGCCACCCTATGTGTGCCTTGCTAAATGAAATTAACGTTCCAACATTAATTATTTGTGGAAAAGAAGATGTTTTAACCCCACCCGTACGTTCAAAATTTTTACAAAAGAACATCGTTAATTCAAAATTAGGTCTCATTGATAAAGCAGGTCATTTAGCCAATTTAGAACAACCTGAACAATTTAACCAACACGTAAACGATTTTATTTCAGATTTAAAACTTTAGCCTCATTTTTTATTTTTACCTTTAAATAGCATAATCAAAATATAAATGAATAAGTTTCGTGTAATTATATTTTTTGTTTTCATTGCCTCGTTTTTTACTTCAGGTTCTTTTGCACAAGAGGCAAAGCCTGATACTGTTTACACAGGGGTATACATTACAAGCATTCATGATATAGACTTTAAACAAAAAGAGTATACCGTTAATCTTTGGTTATGGTTAAAATACAAAAACAAGAAATTTGATTTTTTACAAAACCTCGAAATTCCGCAGGCTAAAACCTTCATTAAATCTTACTCTACTCTTGATACATCAGGCGAAAGAGTATATGTATTAATGAAACTACAATGTGTGATGAAAGATTCCTGGAGGATAACAAATTTTCCTTTTGATCGCCAAAAATTAAGGTTGTCGATCGAAAACTCTCAATATGATTCGCGATCGCTAGTTTTTGCAGCCGACACTCTTGGCAACCACTATGATCCACGGTTTACAATAAACGGATGGGTCATCGACAGTTTTAAAATTGCCAGTAAAACAAAAATGTATGAAACCGCTTTTGGAGATGAGAGCATAGAAAAACCTCACACCGAATACAGTGCTTTTAGAGTAACTATTGGGCTTCAGCGCGAAGCAATGGGTTTGTTCTGGAAAATGTTTTTGGGAATGTATATTGCTTTCCTAATCGCTTATGTTTGTTTTTATATACATGTGGATAGTACTGAAGCTCGTTTTGGATTAAGTGTGGGCTCTTTATTTGCCGTTGTGGGTAACAAATATATTATTGACTCCGCCTTACCCGAATCAACCACTTTTACTCTGGTAGATACCCTGCATGGCATTACCTTGTTTTATATTTTCATGGTTATTCTGGCTACTGTATATGCTTTAAATCTATCAAAGAATGGTAAAATTGAAAAAGCAAACAAGTTTGATATGATCACTGCTCAGGTGTTACTGGTAACATATATTCTCTTAAACCTCTATTATATTTTCGAAAGCTCTATCGCTTAATCTTTATAGGTCTTTTTTACATCCGGGTCCGAATAGATCACATAATCACCCAGGTGTTTATTTTCACTATAGTCTATTTTGTTTGGAAATTTTTTACCGCCATCAATACACGAAATAATGAGAATTCTCAGTTTAGGATTATATTTTTTTAATTGAGTAACCGTTCCTAATCCTTCATCGCTGTGAAAACGTCCATTCAGCTGAAGTACTTTGGCGTCATTATTTTTAATAAAAACTTTGCTAATAGAATACGCCATAGTTGCGTCCCATAATGATTGGGAGTGTACAATGTGTTTTGGCATCATATTATTTGAAACAGAATTTTTTTTGTTAGCTGTATCTTTTGTCGCAACGCCGCTGCTTTTACCATCCGACATCACATTTATAAAGTTTTCATAATACTTTCCTGTTGCTGTATCGTAAGGCAAGGGTGGCAAAAAAGATTTTGCTGTTGCCGACAGATCATTCAATGAATAGAGCCCTTTTCTGGAGGCCATGTTTGCATATCTTGCCGGCGCATTAGCAGCAACAACGTTTAATTTTTTCTCCTTTGCAAACTCTATCATTGGTTTATAATTTTTGTAATTACTCCAAACGCGAGCTTCTTTCAAAAAATTCTTCTCTCTGATAAAATCATGTAAATACTCATCCAACACTACCTGGCAATCCGTTTCAAACATTTCCATACTTAAGGTTGTCTTATTGCCATAAGTAGTATATAATGCTTTAAACAACTCTGCTTGCAAAAAATGGGCTACCGAATCGTTATGCTCTTCACCAAAAAACACCACGTCGTAGTTTTTCATATCAGCCACAATGTCGTTCAAAGTTACTTCCTTCAACGTTTTTGAAGAGTAGATCTTATAGTTATTTTCTGTGAGCTGATCTTTTTGAATTGCAAAAGACAAGAGTATTGTTGCAACTGAAAGTAATAATAAGTTTTTCATGTGTTTGATTGTTTTTAGAGAAACTGTCTAAACAAAAGTGTCAGTCAATTGATATTTTAGGAACGACAGCTTTCATTGGAAAATATTCGTATTTATTTATTTTTCCTGCAGGATCGTTTGTAATGATGTCTTTCAGTTCCTGTTCGTTGTCAACTGCAACAATTCCAAGTCCGTAAATTACTTTCGGGTCAATAACTGGTCCAAAAGCGTAAACTTTCCCTTGCTTCAGTATTTCTGTCCAGTAGGCAACATGTTGTCCCATAATTGACCTCTCATTGTCTGTCATTGTCGTTGCAAAGTCAGGTCTTATAGGATTCAAATAAACTGCATAAAATTGTTTTTCCATATTGTCTGATTAAATTGTTCTGTCTGTGTCGTCACAATAACTGCTAACTTCCTTATAGCTCTTACTTTATAGCACCTATTTACCTTCTCTTTTTATAGCGCTTAGGATTTCTGATCTCAACTTCTTTAGATTGAACCTGATCAACAAATTCAAAATCCAATTGCTTTTTAACTAAGTCGGCACGTTTTACTTTTATCATCACGGTGTCGCCTAATGAATAAATACGGTTACTTCTACGGCCCACCATGCGGTAATTTTCCTGATCAAAAAAGTAAGAATCATCTTTCATGTCACGAGCACGGATCATCCCTTCACATTTGTTTTCAACGATCTCCACAAAAATACCCCACTCGGTTACGCCACTGATAATGCCCTTAAAAATGTTGCCGATCTTATCTCCTAAATATTCTACTTGTTTGTATTTAACCGAAGCGCGTTCTGCTTCTGCTGCCAGCTTCTCCATTTCCGAAGAGTGCTTACACAACATCTCCAGTTCATCTCCTTTTAAATAGTGCGCATGGTTCAATTTAGCTTCTAACAAGCGATGCACCATTACATCCGGATAACGACGAATAGGAGACGTAAAATGTGTATAGTATTCAAATCCCAAACCATAGTGACCGGTGTTTTTAGTGGTGTACACCGCCTTAGGCATACTACGCACGGCCAACAACTCGATCATGCTTTGTTCTTTTTTATCTTTTACATCGTGTAATAATTTATTGATAGATTGTGCTGTTTTTTGTTTACTACCAACAGCCACCGAATAACCAAAACGTGCCACAAAATTATTTAACTCAATTAACTTATCATCTTTAGGCACATCGTGTATACGATATACTACGGCATCTTCCGCATTTTTTTCTTTCTTCTTTTTATTCGAGTCTGAGGCACTCGAAGCCTCGTTGGGGTCTTTTTTACCCTTGCCTAAAAACTCCGCTACCTTACGGTTAGCCAACAACATAAAATCTTCAATTAATTTATGCGCATCTTTTTGTGTTTTAAAATACACACCGGTTGGCGCGCCTGCATCATCCAAGGTAAACTTCACTTCGGCTTTATCAAAAAAGATAGAGCCTTTGCCCATTCGATCTTTACGCAATGTTTTAGCTAATCTATCTAACACCAGGATCTCATCTTTATAATCTCCTTGTTCGGTTTCTATAACGGTTTGCGCCTCCTCGTAGGTAAAACGGCGGTCGCTTAAAATAACAGTTCGGCCAAACCACTGGTTAAGCACCTGAGCGTTGTCATCCATTTCAAATACCGCACTGAAACAATATTTTTCTTCATGTGGTCTTAATGAACAGGCAAAATTACTTAACACTTCGGGTAACATCGGCACACAACGGTCTACCAAATACACAGAGGTAGCACGGCTCACCGCTTCATTATCAATAATAGAATGTGGTTTTAAATAATGGGTCACATCAGCAATGTGTACGCCGATTTCCCAATTACCATTCTCTAATTTTTGAATGGACAAAGCATCGTCAAAATCTTTCGCGTCTAAAGGATCTATTGTGAAAGTCGTAATTTTTCTAAAGTCACGGCGCTTGGCAATTTCTTCAGGAGTAATTTCTGTTGCTAATTTTTTAGCCGCAGCTTCTACTTCCGGTGCAAAATCCATTGGTAACCCAAACTCCGCCATGATGGCGTGGATCTCTGTTTCGTGTTCGCCTGCATTTCCAAATACCTCAATCACTTTTCCGTTTGGATTTTCCGAACCGCGTTTCCATTCGGTCATTTCCACCAATACTTTTTGTCCTTGCTTAGCATCATTAATATCGCTTAAGGGAACAAAAAAATCAACATGCAGTTTAGAATAATCAGGTACTACAAATGCAAATTTTGGATTGATCTGTATCGTCCCAACAAATTTTGTTTTAGCACGTTTAATCACTTCAACCACTTCACCTTCCGGTTTACCTCTTCCGCCTCTATTCGTCAAATTTACTTTTACCAGATCGCCATGCATGGCATCCTTACTTCTGCGAAAAGGAATGAAAATATCCGGATCCTCTGGAGACACAATAACAAAAGCCGAACCTTGAGAGGTGAAATCAATCGTTCCTGTCAAATAAGTTTTCACTTCTTTTGCCTGATATTTTCCAATTTCTTTTTCAGTAACAAAGCCTTGTTTTTTTAACTCTTCTAAGGTTTCTAATAAAGTAAAGCGTTCGCTTTCATTATTCACTTCCATGGCAGCAGCCACTTGTTTGTAGTTAAATGCTTTGTCGGTGTTATGTTGCAAAAACGTTAATACTTCTTCGAATAAATAACGTTTAGGTTGTTTTTTAGATTTAGCCATAATACTATAATAAACACACATCGTGCTTTAAGTAAAGATAATCAATAAGTAATGTTAGAAAAAGTAAATACTGGATGTTTTATAAACAGAAAAATGTGTGCGTTATTTTTCGTTTAACAGCTCATTTAAACTAATCCGTTTGCCATTCTTATACGCTATAATAAAAGCGCCTCTAATAACAGTTCTGACAACAGTTGTTAATGCATCATTAGCCTTACCTATAGTAGTGTATTCCCCAACTGTGAATCGGGTAATTCCATCAGCGCCTTTTTCTCTGAATAATGTTGGATGTCCTATTAAACGTCCATAGTTAAAGTTTTTTTCCATACGGTAAGCTCCAACCTGAATTTTAAACACCGTGTTTTCAAACGTTTTATCCCCATATAATTTAATAAACTCATCGGTTGTAATATCATGTTTTACACTCACAGAATCCAATGGTTTTTTCACCAAAGCAAGGGTTAAACTGTCTTCAGAAAATAACTGAATATTTAACGTCAATTTTGCCAAAGAATCTATTAAAGGGGCTGATATATTTTTAGTGGTTTTAATATTTTTATATTCAAACATCAATTCATAACTACTCTTACCGGGTAAACTAACAAAATAATTTCCTGTTAATGGATCTGAGAAAAATTCGCCCGAAAAATAATTTTTATTAATTGACGAATTAGCGTAGATCTTTGATTCAACAGGTTTGCCATCAAGGGTTACAGATCCGCTCACCAAAATCAGAGCTACGGGTTTTTCAAATTTACTTCTGTCAATTTCATAAATATCCTGTTGCCCAAAACCATCCATGTGTTCAGATGAATAGAAGGCTTTCTTTCCATCCGGACTGATTACTAAATATTTATCGTCCTGAATCGTATTTAATGGTTTCCCAATGTTTTCAGGGTTTGAAAAACCATTATCTAAGATCTCTGATTTAAAAATATCATATCCTCCTATGCTTTTTTTACCGTCATTAGAACTGAAATAAAATAACTTTCCATCAAACGTAATAAAAGGTGAGTCTTCATCGTTTGCTGTATTTATTGGTGCGCCTAAATTAACCGGTTTTTCAAATTGTCCGTTTTTTTGTATAGTTGATTTCCAAATATCTCGTCCTCCTAAACCACCCGAACGATCACTCGAAAAATAGATCGTTTTTTCGTCAGCAGAAAAACAGCAACTACCTTCCCATGAACCGGAACAGATTCCATTTAAACGCTCTGGCTTACTCCATTTGTTCCCAACTTTTTTACTAAAATAAATTTCGCCACTGCCGTTAATGTTTTTATACAAATAAATTTTTTGCCCGTCGTGAGTAATATAAGAAGCGGATTCGTGAGTTTTAGAATTTAATTCGGTCATAGGTATTCCTTTTTGATAGTTCCCTAAACTATCTTTATATGAAATATAAATGTCTTCAAAATATGTTCCTTTCTCATCTTTTCGTCCCGGTATACTTTGTTTGCCTCCTACTGATTTTTCTCCTCTATAGGTATATACCATAAACGACTCATCGGCTGGAAATACGGGCGAATATTCATTGTCCGCCGTATTAATTTTATCGCCGATATTTTTAATTTTAATTGGTATTACTTTATTTTTTGAATCAAGATTATTTTTGCACATTTCTATTTCGTGCAAAACATAGGTTTTTATAATTTCTGGAAGAGGGTTTTTTAGGTAATCGTTAAACTGATCCATTGCCTCTTTTGTTTTATCATTAACAGCTAAAGCTTTACCATAATAAAATAAATAATCAGGTAGAAATGTTTTTAATGGTGTCGCTTGATAAATAAGGCTTTCAGCACGAGTGTAATTATGTGACTCGAAAGCGCAACAAGAGCCTAATAAATATCCTAGGTATGGGTTTTTATGTTTTTCGTATAAATTATCATACAATGGCAAAGCCATTAAATATTCTCGTCGGTTAAAATATGAGTCGGCCAAACGTAACTTTTGAGCTTCGGTTTTATCCAATTCATAAACGAGATTATCTCTTAAAGAATCCTGAGTTTGCGCAGAAACAGCAATAGAAATAAAAATAAAAATAACTGCTAACAAATGTTTCATAATCGTATAATTATTAATTTCTGTTATAAAGTTATAACTATATTTTAATTTAGTGCCGAAACTTTGTTTTTCTTTGAACGCATAATCATGAAAATTCCAATCAATACAAACGGAATGCTTAAAATTTGTCCCATATTAATTGGTAAGGCGTTTTCAAAACTCTCTTGATTTTCTTTCATATATTCCATTAAAAACCTAAAACCAAACATGAGGATACAGAATAAACCAAACATAAAACCTTTTCCAACAACTTCACGTTTATTTTTCCATAACCAGTAAAATAACACAAATAAGAAAAGGTAAAATAATGCTTCATACAATTGGGTCGGGTGTCTTGGCAATTCATCTACCTGATGAAACACAAAAGCCCAGGGCACATCTGTTGGTCGGCCAATAATTTCTGAATTCATTAAGTTGCCAAAACGAATTAATATAGACGCAAAAGGAACTACCACTACTAATCGGTCAAATAAC
>Ga0066415_1000013_pt1 | contig 28828 bp, 28 predicted proteins | sample LakWasMet21_HOW5_2_FD_59542 | JGI IMG/M metagenome (GOLD analysis project Ga0066415, IMG submission 59542) | Freshwater sediment methanotrophic microbial communities from Lake Washington under simulated oxygen tension - Sediment Metagenome 21_HOW5 | ecosystem: Environmental > Aquatic >... | reverse complement strand
TACGACGATCTGGTTGGGAAAAATTCAAAATTTAGTTTATTAACTATCTTACCCGAAGATCTATACATTTCGCCTGAAACAAAAAAAATGTGGGCAAATCCTCAACGTTCTGAACGAAAACTAACAGAAGCTTTTGTAATCAATGGACTTGGCCTGAAACTTATTGCAAACTTTGTGGCGAGATTTCACAAACCTCAACACAATGTTCGTTATTTCAATAGTGAAGAAAAAGCTTTAATTTGGTTGGGAGAACTTGGCATTGAAGCTAAGCTTAATACACAAAGTCTTTAATATCGTCAGTTATTTTATACCCTGAGTTTTTTTGATAAAACCATTCCAAACGTTTATTTAAAGCATTCACATTACCACTAAAACTTTTCCATTTTCTGCTTTCGCTAGAATTATCAGTTAAACGCGTAATTCGAGTATATAAATCGGACAAATTAAAATAAACTCCATTACTGGAAAGTTGGATGGACGACGGAGAATTACTTTTAATTTGAAAATAAGGGAACGGTTTATGTAACTGGATAAAATAACGGTTTTTAATGACTATAGCAACGTTTCTAACCGCATTACCTCTCTCAACAGATTTAGCTGCTTCAGATTCGGGCACAATTCCTAATGAAGAGTTATATACCTCCCCTGTTTCTGCAATTAAATAAAAAGAGGCATTACAAACTATTGCCGGGTTTTCAACTAAATTAGTATCCAACAAAATACCTGCAAGTTTTTTTTGCTTTACAGAATCCGAATAGTTTGAATAAAAAAAATAAACCGGACAAAATGTAAATTCTCTCAAATAGGCAGCCATCACAATTTTATTGGTTAAGATTGTTTCTTGCTCTAGTTGAGTTGCCAGATCAATGTTTCCCGCGTTTTTTAATTTTGTAACTGTGTTTGTATTTGTTTTTAAGCGAACCAACAATGCCCCACCATTTTTCAAAGCATTAATTTGGGCTCTTGCTACTTTAAATTTTAAATCACTAAAATTATTATAAGATGTATCGCTTTTATAGTCTTTATACTTAGGTGATTTAACTCCTTCGTCCTGAGAAAAAGCAGAAAAAAAACTCAAGCATAGAAGCAAACAGAATATGTTACTTGATCTCTGAACCATTATTAAAATCAGATTTTGTAGAACTAATAAAACTTAATTCTCCTGCACTGTTAGACGCCATCAAAATCATTCCCTGGCTTTCAATTCCTTTTATTTTGCGAGGAGCAAGGTTAACTAAAATACTCACCTGCTGCCCTATAATATCTTCTGGCTTATACCATTCGGCAATACCACTCACAACAGTACGTTGATCAATCCCGGTATCTATTTTCAGTTTTAATAGCTTATCTGTTTTAGGCACACGTTCCGCTTCTAAAATAGTACCGGTGCGGATATCCATTTTACTAAAATCATCAAAGGTTGTTTCAGCTTTGGCAGGAGCAATAGCTGCCGTTAATCCTGTAGAAGCATTCTCTTTTTTACTGGCTTCTAATTTATCTATCTGCGCCTGAATCTCAGCATCTTCTATTTTAGCAAACAATAATTCATCTTTGTTTATTTGATGCCCGGCTGCCATGTTAGAAGTTTGTTTCGCTGCATGCCACTTTAATTTAGGCATGTGCAACATATCAAATAATTTAACTGAAGTAAATGGAAGGAACGGTTCACTCACAATTGCTAAATTACAAGTGATCTGTAAAGCAATGTTCATGATTGTTTTTACACGGTTCTCATCTGTCTTGATCAATTTCCAAGGTTCAGTTTCTGCCAAGTATTTATTACCTAAACGGGCTAAGTTCATCATTTCAGATAAGGCCTCTCTAAACTTAAACTGTTCTAAGGCAGCTGCAATTTTATCAGGAAAAGAACTTAATTCTTCCAAGATCAACATATCATCTTTTGTAAACGTATCTGCAGCGGGTACCTTACCGTTATAAAATTTATGTGTTAATACTAAGGTTCTGTTTACAAAGTTTCCAAGTATAGCAACTAACTCGCTATTGTTTTTTGTTTGAAAATCTTTCCAGGTGAAATCGTTATCTTTAGTTTCGGGCGCGTTAGAACATAAGGTATAACGCAACACGTCCTGCTTGTCTTTAAAATCAATTAAATACTCGTGCAACCAAACTGCCCAATTACGAGAGGTTGAAATTTTATCGCCTTCTAAATTCAAAAACTCATTAGCGGGCACGTTATCTGCTAAAATAAAATCACCGTGTTCCATTAACATGGCAGGGAAAATAATACAATGAAACACGATATTATCTTTTCCAATAAAATGAATTAAACGGGTGTCTTTGTTCTTCCAATATAATTCCCAATCATTTGGTCGTAGATCTTTAGTTGCCGAAATATATCCTATTGGAGCATCAAACCAAACGTATAATACTTTCCCTTCTGCATCTTTTAAAGGAACCGGCACTCCCCAATCTAAATCGCGGGTCATAGCTCGTGGTTGCAACCCATCTCCACTATCCAACCAACTTTTACATTGACCATAAACATTAGCTTTCCAATCTTTATGTTCGTTCAAATAAGCTTGAATTTTGGGTTGTAATTTATCTAAAGGTAAAAACCAGTTTTTTGTTTCTTTTAAAATAGGCTTACTCCCGCTTAAAGTAGATTTTGGATCAATTAATTCTGTAGCACTTAACGTGCTTCCGCATTTCTCACACTGATCGCCATAAGCATTAGGATTAGCACATTTAGGGCAGGTTCCAATAATATAACGATCTGCCAAAAATTGTTTAGCTTCATCATCATAATACTGCTCAGTAACTTGCTCTGTAAAAACACCTTTATCATAAAGAGTCTTAAAAAAATCAGATGCTGTTTGATGATGTGTTTTATTAGACGTGCGCGAATAAATATCAAAAGAGATCCCGAATTCTTTAAAAGAATCGCCCATCATTTTATGGTATTTATCTACCACGTCCTGAGGTGTTATTCCTTCTTTTTTAGCTTTAATGGTAATAGGCACGCCATGTTCATCGCTACCGCAAATGTAAATAACGTCTTCACCCTTGCTTCTTTTATATCTTACATAAATATCAGACGGCAAATAACAACCGGCTAAATGACCAATATGTACCGGACCATTAGCATAAGGCAATGCAGAAGTAACAAGTGTGCGTTTATATTTAGAAGACATAGTGTTTTATTAATAAAAAAAATGTTGTAAACTTGTGTAAAGATAGTGAAGTTGTTCGAAGTTCAAATAATGAAGTTAGTTTTGAAGAATTTTCAAAATTTACGAAGAAAATTTTTGTAGGGATAATGAATTAGTTATCACGAAAAAATTTACAAGCTAAATTTTGAAAAGACACAAAACCATTGAATTAGTTGAGTTTTGAAGCACCTCAGAGATTAAGTTTCAATCATTAAATCAAAAAACATGGCTTATACCGATAAAGAAATCTGGAAACAAATTCCACTTCCAAAAGGATCTACTACTAGAAATTATGCCGTATCTTCTCATGGCAGGCTAGCCTCCTTTGATAAAGATATTAATGATCGATTGATGTTAAAAATGCACGATCACGAAGGTTACCGTGTAAGTACTACCCGTGTAGCCGGTAAAAGCAAAGCCTTATTTCCACACCAATTAATGGGGGCATTATTTCTTAAAAAACATAATCCTAAATGCAAGTTCGTTATTCATTTAGATTATGACAAAGCCAATAATCATATCTCTAATTTAAAGTGGGCTACTCCAAAAGAATTGGCAGAACATACCAAGAAAAGCCCTATTGTTTTAAAATCTATTAAGCATCGTATTTATACAGGAAACACTGCTAAAAAATTGAATGAGAAAAAAGTCATTCAACTGAAAAAAGAAATCTGGAATCCTGAACGTAAATTAACCTTAAAACAATTGGCCAACAAATATGGTATTGCTGAAATGAACTTATACCGTATTAAAGTAGGCGAAATGTGGTTTCATGTACATGTAGATGGCGAACCAATGCATGACCGTTACAAAACCCATTTAAAAAACATTGAGTACCACGAAAAATTAAATGCTAAAGAACAAGCTCAAAAAGATAAAAAGGAAACGATAAAACTTGCCAAACAAAAAAAATCGGCTGAGAAACGTAAAAAACTGGATGCTGAAAAAAAACAACGTTTGCTGGAAAGAATAGCCAAGGCTAAACAAAAGGAAAAGGCAAGAAAAGAAACAGATATTAGAATAGCAAAACGTAGTGCTTTAGCTGAAAAAAGAAAACAAGAAACAGCAAAAAAACAAGCCGCTTTTGTTAAAAAACAAATTGAAATTGCTAAGAAGAAACTGAATCCAAAAAACAAAAAGAAAACTTCGGCAGACTCAACTAACAAAGGAAAAAAAGTTGAAAAAAAGAACAAGAAAGAGAAAAAGAACAAAAAAAATAAAAAGAAATAATATGACAATACCTGCTTATTTACAAAAAGGAGATACTGTAGCCATCATTGCAACAGCCCGTAAAATAAGTCAGGAAGAAATACAACCGGCCGTAACTTTTTTAGAAAGTTGCGGCCTTTCTGTTTTATTAGGCAAAAATATATTTGCTATTGACAACCAATATGCAGGTACAACCGCACAACGTATAGAGGATCTCCAATGGGCTTTTAATGATCCGAAAATTAAAGCCATTATTATTGCACGTGGCGGCTATGGAACCGTTAAACTGATTGAGCATATTGACCTTACTGAATTTAAAAAATACCCTAAATGGCTAGTAGGTTATAGCGATGTAACTGTTTTACATAGTGCGATTCATAATATTGGCATTGCCAGTTTACACGCAACCATGCCCATTAACTTTACAAAAAATGAAGAAGCCACTAAAAGTTTAATAGATAGCTTATTCGGGAAATCAAATGCCATTAACATTGAAACATCTTCTTTTAACAAACTAGGAAATTCAAAAGCAACATTAGTTGGCGGCAATTTATCATTGCTTTTTGCATTGAACGGAACTATAATTGATTTAGATACCACTAATAAAATTTTATTCATAGAAGACCTGGATGAATACCTCTACCATATTGATCGAATGATGATGCAGCTTAAACTTTCCGGCAAACTTAAAAACCTGAAAGGCCTTATTGTTGGCGGGATGACAGACATGAAAGATAATACCGTGCCTTTTGGAAAAACAGCTGAAGAAATTATTTTAGACGCTGTGAAAGATTACAATTACCCCGTTTGTTTCAACTTTCCTGCCGGACACATTGATCGAAATTTGGCTTTGTGTTTTGGTAAAGAAGTTTCCTTGAATGTAAATGCAGATAACGTCATTTTAAATTATTAGTACTATGTTCTGTAAAACAACCGATCATTTAAATATCTATTTTGAAGTTCAGGGCAATGAGCAAGCTAAAGAAATCCTTGTGTTTTTAAATGGTCTATCCCAATCAACTGTTTCATGGATCTTAACCACACCTTATTTTAAAGACCAATATAAAATTGTTTTACTGGATTTTATCTTTCAAGGCAAAAGCGATAAAACCGCCGAGTGGCGAACCTTTGATCAACACGCACAAGATGTGATCAGTGTACTCGATTTTTTAAAGTTAGATAAACCACTCATTATTGGCTTATCCTATGGCAGCTTAGTAGCTCAAAATTTTGCAGTAAACTATCCTCAACGATTAAGCAAACTTATTTTACTATCAACTTTTGCTCATAAAACTCCTTATTACGATGCTGTTGAACTATCTTGGTGGCGCGCCTTGGAATTTGGCGGTTATAGTTTGATGTTGGATATTATGTTGCCTACTATTTTAAGTGAGGGTTATTTCAAAAATCCATTGATTCCGTTGGATCTAATGAAACAAACCAGACAAGATGCCAATGAGGACAAACAAGCCTTATTTAAACTCATGCGTGCTACTAAAGAGCGTCCTGATTATAGACCTGAACTTAAAAAAATCTCTTCCCCTACTCTGGTTGTTCAGGGAGAAAAAGATCTATTATTGCCTGTTCACATGGCGCAAGAAGTAGCCAAAGCCATCCCTCAATCAACTCTAAAAATTATCCCAAACGTAGGGCACACATTGAATTTAGAGGCTATTCCACAGATGTGCGCTCTCATTAAGGATTTTATAAAAAGCTAATCCCTCGCTTTCATCATTGTTTGGGGGCTCTTCAGACATTAATCCCTCATCTGCGAAAATCTGCGAAATCTGCGAAATCTGCAAGAAAATCCACTATTATTTCTATTTTTGAGGTTCAATTTTTACAATGAACTCAAACTTTATAGAAGAATTAAAATGGCGTGGTGTGTTACACGACGTGATGCCGGGAACCGAAGAGTTACTAGCTAAAGGTATGACCACCGGTTACATTGGTTTTGACCCTACAGCTGATAGTTTACACGTGGGCAGCTTAGCTCAAATCATGACTTTATTACGCTTTCAGTTAGCGGGACATAAACCGTTAGCTTTGGTTGGCGGTGCTACCGGTATGGTGGGCGATCCGAGTGGTAAATCGGCTGAACGCAATTTATTAGATTCAGATACTTTAAACAAAAATATTGAAGGCATAAAAAAACAATTAAGTCAATTTTTAGATTTTGATTGTGGGTCCAACAGTGCGGAATTAGTAAACAATTACGATTGGTTTAAAACTTTTTCTTTCTTAGATTTTATTCGCGATGCCGGTAAGCACATTACCGTAAATTATATGATGGCTAAGGATTCGGTGAAAAACCGCATCAATGGTGATACCGGAATGTCCTTTACTGAATTCAGCTACCAATTAATTCAGGGCTACGATTTTTACCATTTATGGAAAGAAAAAAAGTGTATGCTGCAAATGGGTGGTTCCGATCAATGGGGGAACATAACTACCGGTACTGAATTTATTCGTCGTAAAGCAGGTGGCGAAGCTTTTGCTTTAACAACACAACTAATTAAAAAATCAGATGGTACTAAATTCGGTAAAACAGAAGGCGGTAATATTTGGCTGGATAGAGAAAAAACTTCTCCGTATAAATTTTACCAGTTTTGGTTAAATGTAAGTGATGAAGATGCAAAATCTTACATCAGAATTTTCACGTTATTATCTAAAACTGAAATAGAAGAAATAGAGGCCAAACAAAATGCAGCGCCGCACGAACGTCATTTACAAAAAGCATTGGCTAAAGATGTAACCATAAGAGTTCATAGCGAAGCTGATTATATACAAGCCATTGAAACCACTGAATTTTTGTTCAAATCGAAAACAGAAGATGTGGCTAAATTAGATGGTTCGGCATTTGAAAAAATGTTGGGTGGCATTGATACGTTTGAAGTGAATAAAACTGATCTAATAAACAATCTGAATTTGGTTGATCTATTAGTAGAGAAAGCCTCTGTATTCCCTAGCAAAACAGAAGCCCGTAAAATGGTGCAAGGCAATGCCGTGAGTTTAAACAAAGTGAAAATCGCTGATGTAAATGCAACTGTAAATCTTGCCGACTTTATTGGCGAAAAATATTTACTAGTGAGCAAAGGCAAAAAAGAAAATTATTTAATTAAACTTATTTAGGTCATAAAGCTCTTTGCGTGCTTTGCGAAAATCTCTGCGCGCTTTGCGGTTAAATATACAACGCACCATGATAAAAGACATCGTATTTCCTGAGGTTGAAGATATTGCTGTAGCTATTGTGCAAGAACACGAAGGCTTGAATGAATATTATGTATACTTGATCAATTTAAAATTTGTTGACATTAAAAATATATTAGTAGTATCAAACGGTTATGGACTTGTAAATGAAAAACCAGTCAAAACCAGCACCCTTCGTAATTTTTTTGATGAAGTAAAACAACACGATTACATTAAAATTGAACCTATTGACAAAGAAGTGTTTGGTTTAAGTAATGAATTTTGGGTAAGTTTTACAGTAAATAATCAATTATTTGATAAGCAATTTATTTTCTTACCCGAAACCATTGTTGAAGCAAATTTTGTAAATATTCCCATTATCGAAAAAAAGGGAGTTTTAATTAAATAATTTCTCTTTTTAGTTCAAAATTAGACCAACCAGTCGTTTTTAATGACCATTTTTCAGTAAAATTTCTGTATTTTTTCATACTTTTATTACCCTTAAGTAATATAAATTTTACATGGCCATATCATCTTTTGAACCAACTTCAGTGAAAACGAAAATATCTGTTGAAACACTTAAAAAAGCTTATTCTTTAATGTGTACTGCCAAAAGTATGGCAGAACTATATGAAGCAAACAAAGAAATTACGGCTAAATATGTTCACGCTACTTCTCGTGGCCACGAAGCCATTCAATTAGCCCTTGGTTTACAATTATTGCCTCAGGATTTTGTAAGTCCATACTACCGTGATGACAGTATTTTGTTAAGTATTGGTATGTCACCGTTTGAATTAATGTTACAATTATTAGCCAAACGTAACGATCCATTTTCAGGTGGTAGAACGTATTATTCACATCCAAGTTTACGCCGCGATGACATGCCTAAAATCCCTCACCAAAGTAGTGCAACAGGAATGCAGGCTATACCAACAACAGGTATTGCAATGGGCTTACAATACTTAGAATTAAATAATTTACAACAGGATTTTAAAGGTTTAAATCCGGTTTCTGTTTGTTCATTGGGCGATGCAAGTTGCACCGAAGGCGAAGTAGCGGAAGCCTTTCAAATGGCTACCTTGAAAAAATTACCCATTTTATATTTAGTACAAGATAATGAATGGGACATTTCGGCTCATGCCCGCGAAATTCGTTCTCAGGACATTACTGATTACGCAAAAGGCTTTAAAGGCTTAGAAACACGTACAATTGACGGAACTGATTTTATTAAGTCTTATAATACCGTTCAGGAATGCCTAGAAATTATTCGTGCCGAACGCCGCCCTATGTTAATTCATGCAAAAGTGCCTTTATTAAATCACCACACGTCTGGCGTTCGTAAAGAATGGTACCGTGATGATTTGGACGAATGTGCTAAAAGAGATCCTTTACCACGTTTACGCAATCAATTGATCATTGCTGGGGTTGAAGCTAGCGAAATAAAAGCAATTGAGGATCAAGCCGCTGCTTTAGTAGAAGCAGATTATCAAAAAGCCTTATTAGAAGAAGATCCTCGTCCGGAAGATTTGTTATTACACGATTTTGCACCTACTCCAATTACCGAAGAAAAAGGTAACAGAGCGCCGAGCGGTAAACAGCCAACCGTTATGGTGGATAGCGCTTTATTTGCAATTCGCGAACTGATGGAAAAACATCCGGAGTGTTTATTATATGGACAGGATGTTGGAAAACGTTTAGGAGGTGTGTTTAGAGAAGCCGCCACCTTAGCCCAAAAATTCGGTGATGACCGCGTATTTAACACTCCTATTCAGGAAGCATTTATTATTGGTAGTACAGTCGGAATGAGTGCTGTTGGTTTAAAACCAATTGTAGAAGTTCAATTTGCCGATTATATCTGGCCAGGCTTAAATCAATTATTTACAGAAGTAAGTCGTTCTTGTTATTTAAGTAACGGTAAATGGCCGGTAAGTTGCATCATTCGTGTGCCAATTGGTGCCTACGGAAGCGGCGGCCCTTACCACTCAAGTTCTGTAGAAAGTGTACTAGCCAATATCAAAGGAATTAAAATTGCCTACCCAAGTACCGGTGCTGACTTAAAAGGTTTATTAAAAGCAGCTTATTACGATCCAAATCCTGTAGTGATGCTGGAACACAAAGGATTGTACTGGAGTAAGATCAAAGGCACGGAAGACGCTAAAACTATTGAACCCGATGAAGATTATGTAATTCCTTTTGGAAAAGCACGGATTGTACAGGAAGCAACTACAGAAAACATTAACAGCGGCACATCCATAACCGTTATTACTTACGGTATGGGTGTTTATTGGGCTAAAGCCGCTGCTAAAAAATTCGAAGGTCAAGTTGAAATTATTGATCTGAGAACTATTGCGCCTGTTGACGAAGCTGCTATTTTTGAAAGTGCCAGCAAACACGGCAAATGTTTAGTGTTAACTGAAGAGCCTGTATTTAATGGATTTTCTCAGAGCATTGCTGCACGCATTTCTGAAAACTGCTTCAAAAAATTAGACGCTCCGGTAAGAGTTATTGGTGCTGAAAATTTACCGGCTATTCCTTTAAACTCAATTTTGGAAACAACCATGTTACCAAATGCCAGTAAAGTAGAAAAAGCAATTGGAGATTTGTTGGCTTATTAAATTACTTTTATACAGCAAAAAAGCTAAATAAAAGTATATCCAAACTTTATGAAAAAAATAATTGAATACGGTTTAGTCATACTTTGTATGATTCCGCTGTTCTTTATCAATATCAAAACCAGTCACGATTGGGGCGACGATTTTGCACAATACATCCATCAAGCTAAAAATATTTCGGAAGGTATTTCACAAAACGAAACCAGTTACATTTTCAATCCAAACAATGCGGTAATGGGCCCACAAGCCTATCCTACAGGCTTTCCTATATTACTGAGTTCAGTTGTTTCATTATATGGAATTGACTTTTCTGCCTTCAATCTATTCATTACGCTGTTTTTAGCGCTTACTTGTTTTGTTGGCTTTCTAATTCTAAGGCTTCACACTTCTTTTCTAACAGCATTTATCACCACTTTAATTATTGCTTACAATCCTGTTTTCCTTTATTTCAAAACGGAGGTCTTATCCGATCTGCCATTTGCATTTTTATCCATGTTGTGCATTTACATCATTCATAAAAAAGAAAACATTTTCTTAAGCTTACTTTTAGGGCTATTAATGGCTTTTACCATGCACATAAGATCTGTAGGAGCTTTGCTAATTATCGTGTTTGTTATTTATCAATTGTTTTTCAAAAATAATATCCGCAATTTTTCAATCAGGCAACACCTGCATACAGGCATCACGATTATTGCTCTTGTATTGGTATACTTTATTATTAAATTTTCTTTTCCATGTAACACCAATTATCCCTCTATTTTTGAAACTGAAAATTACTGGCATACCGTTAACGATCATTTATCTTATAACTCCCACCATTTATCATGGATGTTTAGAGGCTATGAAACGAAATACTATTACTACATAGGTGTTATTACATCTTCTTGCTTGATCGCATTTGGGATCATAGGCTTTATTCATTTTTTAAAGGAGAATAAAAAATCCCTTATCAATCTATATGTAATAACATACTTATTCATCATTATGAGTTTTAAATTTAGTGATGCAGGTATGCGTTTTTTATATCCTATTTTGTTTTTCATTTTCTTGTATGCGATCATTGGTCTTAAAAAGAGCCTTGAATCGCTTATGAATAATACAAAATGGGTTACGATTACGGTGGGTGTATTGGTCTTATTTTCCTATAAAGATGAAGTAACAAAAATAATTGATACTCAAGACTCCATGATAGATGGTCCAAATACTCCTTTGGCTATAGAAATGTTTAATTATATAAACACCTCTACAGAAAAAAATTGTGTCATCGAATTTGACAAACCCCGTGCATTGGTATTATACACACATGTTCAGTCAGTTGCTTTTGATCCGGGAATTTCTACTGAAGATTTTAAAAGAGACCTCAATGCATTTAAGCCCAATTATATTTTAACCTGCGAAAACTTAAGTCCTCCAAATATTAAATCTTACACTCAAACCGATACTTCAAAATATAAGTTGGTTCACTCAAACGAACTGTTTAAGCTTTATAAAATCAAACGTTAAATCACTTGGTTCGTAAACCCATAGCCTTGTTCTTTTATAGCAGGAATCAATTCTTCCAACAATTCAGGCATAAAATCTAATCGATCATGCAGTAATATAATTGCTCCGGGCTTCAATTGTGATAAAACACGTAGCTTTATTTTTTGAATATCTTTAATAGAAGTATCATAACTACGAATGTTCCAACCGATAGATTGCAAACTTAATTTCTTTACAGCTGCGGCAATATTTGGATTCGTTACTCCATAAGGTGGTCTGAAAAAATTGGTGTTTGGCTGATAGGTTTCAATTAAGACTTGACAAGCTTCAAGATCTTCTTTCACTTTTTTAGTTGGCCATACATCGATCCAATGATCATGCGAGAAACTATGATTGCCAATCCGATGTCCTTCGGCGATTACTTGTTTTAAAATACTTTCGTTGCCTTGTATGTTTTTTCCAATCACAAAGAACAATGCTTTTACATCATGCTTTTTTAATACTTCTAAAACCTTTGCTGTATTTGGGTTGTGCGGGCCATCATCAAAAGTCAACATCACGGTATTTGATTTACTATTCAGTGAATTAAATGAGTTCAAATGAAAATTTAATCCGATAAAATAAGCACCGAAAAACTGTATCGTTAAAAATAAAACTATCCAAATTACCAGATACCAGTAACTTAAATTCAAATTAGCTTGAAAACAAAAAAAGGCAGTCAAGCCTAAAAAAAATGTAATGGTAGTTGGCCAGAATTTTAGCATCGACTCAACAATGTAAACGAAAAATTAATCCCCAGGTACTGATTAATAATAAGGACATGTTTAATTTCGGAAGGGCGTTTGTCTGATACTGCAAGTACATCCGGCAAATGTTGTTTCTCAATTATTTTTGCAGCTGTCCACGTAGCAAATGCCGAAGCGGTGTGGTATTCACCCGATACCTGCTTATACGAAGCAACAATAGATTCTTTTTCTATACTTGGTAATAATTCAACCAACAACTTATCAAAATTCACATCCGAGCTAAAGCCCATCATAGTTACATCAATATCTGATAATTGTAAATTATGTGATTGTAAAAACATATACAGTTTCTTTAAAATATCTTCGGATGTTTTAGGCTTATAGAGTGTTTGTATGCCATCTATGCTGGCAATACTTTTTTCTGTTTTAGCATGGTGCAATACAAAAAAAGCGCCGCCTTCGCTCATTTGAATGCCGGGAGTTGTTGATTTCCAAAAAGGAACAGAGGCATCATAATTCTTAAATTTCTTAGCCCTTCTGTTTAAGATCACAAAATTTGGCGTATGTTCTTCAATGCCACCAACCATAATGGTTTTCTTTCCCTCTGCAAATAACATCAAGGCATCTTGTACTGTACTCTCAAAAGAAAAGCCTCTATGCACATAAGTAAAATTATAATCATGACATTTCATGATCAAGGCAATTTGCGAACCTACTGTATTATGGGTTGATTGGATAAAAGAAGTAGGTGTTAAAAATTGTTCGTTGTTATCTAATAGTGCTAATAAAAAACGTTCGCTGTCTTCAAAACAACCTAAACCTGTACCGGTAATAATTGCATCTACATTTTTTATTTCTGCCTGATTAATTGCCAGGTTTGCAGTTGCTACGCCCATCTTAATAGCGCGGCCCATACGGCGTAATAAATTAGGAGCAATGTATTCTTTATAAGAAGGTTCTAAAGCATTGAAATGATCAACATTAGGGCCAACAGTAGTTTCAAAAAACCAATTCGCATCAATCGTGTTTTGCGGAGAGATGCAACCCATACCGGTTATGTAAGCCTTAGTCAAAATCAATTATGCTTTCTTAAATATTAAGGACGAACAATTTCCACCAAAACCAAAAGAGTTTGAAAGGATTGTATTTACTGGTGTTAATAATAATTTGGTTTCCGGAATTAAATTCAACTCTGCAATAGGCGTTGTGAAATTCAAGTTTGGAAATATCATATTGTTTTGCAATGATAATACAGAAATGATCGCTTCTATACTGGCTGCTGCTGCTAACGTATGTCCGGTAAATGCTTTGGTAGAACTAAACTTAGGGACCTGATTTCCGAAAACAGCTTTTGTAGCCATTCCTTCCGATTGATCATTATTAGGTGTTCCTGTACCATGCATATTGATATAATCAATTTGCGAAGGCGTTAACCCACTCATTTGCAAAGCCTGTTGTATAGCTAATGTTGCGCCATAGCCTTCCGGCGATGAAGCTGTTTGATGATAAGCGTCATTTGCGTTAGCATAACCAATAACTTCAGCTAAAGCTTTTCCTCCACGTTTGTTCAACGCATTTTCACCTTCTATAACTAAAAAGCCTGCTGCTTCTCCTAAATTTAATCCTTTACGATTTTCATCAAATGGCTTACACCATTCTCTGTCTAAGATCATTAAGGTATTAAAACCATTAAAAGTAAATTTTGATAAAGCGTCAACGCCACCAACCACTGCTCTATCCAACAAACCATGTTTGATCATCCGGCAACCTAACATCACTGCATTGGCAGCAGATGAACATGCCGTAGAAATGGTCGTCACATAATCCACATTCCCAATATAATCTGCAATACGTTCAGTACTGTCGCCACAATCGTGTGTATCTAATACACCCAGATGATCGTCTTTTTCAAATAATTCTTTGTAATACAATTCCGTTTTACCCATTCCTGCTACAGTAGTAGAAGAAATTACTCCAGTACGCATACCATCTTTAGTATCAATACCGGAATGAATAACCGCTTCTTTAGCCGCTAACATGGCTATGTAGGAATTACGATTTAGATCCGGGTTATTATCCTTTACCAGATCGGCCAGATCTTTATTGGAAAGTTTTATTTCACCTGCCAAAAACTCATCTTTATAACGAGTCGTTAAATGGTTTATTTTTCCAATTCCTGTTTGAGAATTGGACAACGATTGAAATGCCTCATGCACATTGTTGCCAATAGCTGAGATCATTCCTAATCCGGAAATATAAACGCGTTGAGACAATTGAAATTAAGCTTTACCTTGTGCTTTAATATATTCAGCCATGGTTCTGATAGATTGGAAAATAGTTTTTCCATCTTTAGGATCTTCGATTTTAATCCCATAATGCTTCTCTAATAACACAATTAACTCTAATGCATCAATAGAATCCAATCCTAAACCTTCTCCAAATAACGGAGCATCTGGTTGAATATCTTCCGGTTTAACCTCAGCTAAATTTAATTGCTCAATGATTTGTGTTTTTAATTTTTCTATTAATGCGTCCATGTTGTTTGGTTATATAATTCTAAAATGTTTGATTGCTTAAGAGGTTTAAAAATACTGCTTTTATTTCTATTTTCTTGGGTTTCAACTAAAAAAATAAAAGCTTCATAATGACTCCTATCTACCTCTGTCCATCCTTCAATAACCGCTTCAGTAGCCGCATTCATCAATATCCGGGTGTAATTATCCAATAACTCAGCATCTAATTTTTCCGACACAAAAAAGGCATTTTCTCCGGTTATTTTATGTCTAATGGCTATTTCGCCAATAACAATATTTGGCAAGGTATACACAAACACAGCTGGTGATGGAAAATAATTAGATTTATCGGAAATAGATAACTGATGTTGCCTGTCTGTTTCTAAACTAGATGCAGAATTTGATAAGATGATCCCAATTTTGCTTAAGTCATTCGAGATTAAAAAATCAGAGTCTTTTAAAGCAAATTCAGTACACAAAAAACCCAACTTACATTGGGCATCCATTTTATGAAATTTAGGATAGCTGATCCCTAAAAATTTATAGGCAGCAGACAAAAACTCTGATAACGAAGCAGTCTTATCGCTTGCAAATACAATAGTTCCATTAACCGAAACCTGATTATTTTTAATATGTGCGTATGATGTGATATAACTCAATGTCAATTATATTTTTCTAAATAAAGCTGCGGCATTACAGCCACCAAAACCGGAAGCTGTTTTAATAAATGATAAAAATGATTTTGATTGATGTTTTTCTATCATTGTAATATTACCACTCACCCCTTTCGTTTCGTAGCCTTCTGATTTTATTAGTTGCTGATTTTTTAAGGATTCTAAAGACAATACCGTTTCTAAAACTCCGGCTGCACCAAGCGTGTGGCCGTAGTATCCTTTTAAACTATTCACTGGAATCTTTGTCAATCCTGCTCTTTCAAAGGCTATGGATTCCATTTCATCATTAAACGGAGTAGCCGTTCCATGAGCAGAAATAAAACCAACCTCATCTTTATTTTTTAATTGTAAATTTTGTAAGCTTTGAAACAATCCATCTCCTGTACGCGATGGCCCTGATATATGATTGGCATCATTAGCCGAAGCACCACTCACAACTTGAGTGTTATAGGGAATTGCCAGTTCTTTTTTATTAGTAATTAAAATGGTTGAAACCGCTTCGCCTAAATTAATGCCAACTCTATTCGCATCAAATGGCTTGCTAGGCTCACTGCTTAAAGCATTAAACGATTTAAAACCACTGATGGTAAACTCTGATAAAATATCACCTCCACTAACCAACACATTATCATATATACCTTGTTCAATAAAACGTTGCGCCATGATAATAGCTAAAATGCCGGATATACAAGCATTAGAAAGCACAACCGGTGTATGAGCAAACTTAAAATACAACTGTATTTGTTTTGTTAATTCTGATAAGTAGACACGTTTAGGATCAATTCTTTTTTTGCCATCCTGAGCGGAGTCGAAGGACAAAATATCAATATTCCCTTTTGTAGTTGAGTATATCAACAAGGTTCTCTCATCACTAGTATCAATGCCGCTTTGATCAATCACATCCTGAATAGATAAAATACTTAATTGTTCTAATTTTGTATAAAAATCAATATTGCCCAAAGGAGCAAAACGTTGGGATAGTTGTTCGTCTTCTATTTTACCAACACAAAATGCTTCTGTTGCAAAAGGAAGAATTATTTTTTTGACTCCTACTTTAGAATCCAAAACCGCTTGATAATTTTCTGATGTAGAAAACCCAAGTGGACTGATGATGTTAGTATAGGAAGTGAAAATCATGATGTATCAAATGTAAAAAATAATTTAGACCAAGACTAGACTAGTGTATAACAAAAAACCTCCTCAAAAAATGAGGAGGTTTCATAAAATATATGAGTTAAAAATTAAGCTTTAACCGCTTTTTCCATTACTACTTTTCCTTTGTAGTATAATTTTCCTTCAAACCAGTGTGCACGGTGCATTAAGTGAGCTTCACCTGTTGTGGTATCTTTTGCAATTGTCATGTGAGGTGCTTTGTATGTAGCACGACGAGAATCTCTACGTGATCTGGATAGTTTTCGTTTTGGATTAGGCATGGTATTTAATTTTAATTATTGTTAAACTTTATATTCTTTAATTGATCCCATTCCGGGTTCGGTTCTGTATCTACTTTTGTTTCATTAAATTTAGCTAAGGTATCTTCATCACATTCTACTTCTCCTTCTTCTAAATCTTCGCAAGGCACTTTTCGGCTAGGAATCGCTGTTGCTATGTATTCGTATAAGTACTGCGAAAAATCTGCTTCTTCTACTCCTTCTCTCAGCACTAATATTTCATCATTGCTTTCTTCCGGATTACCATGTTTAATCACTAATTTTTCATGCCCTTCAATCGGGTGATCATAGTCTACTAAACATCTGTCACAGCTAAGGCCTAAAGTTCCCTCATAATCAAACAAAATTTGCATTAAGCTACCTTGTTTAATTAAGTTCGCTTTTATATTAATTCGCGCCTTAGTTATTTCGTTGTCACTAAATTGTTCAAAGAACTTTTCTGTTATTTCAAACTCATATTGGTGTTCTCCTATTGATAAACCGCCAAACTGTATTTTGTACTGACTCTTACCCATAACTTCTCTCTCCAAAATGGACGGCAAATATACGCCTTTATTTAAACTTATCAACAAAATTATTAAAAAATAATCTGTTTTTTGATATACGCAATCAGTTGATTATCAAAAACTTGCTATTGGTTCGTTTTTATCAAGCATTTTGGAATGTACCATTTAACAATAAACCGACTAAAATCAATGATCTTACCCTCACAATCTACATATTGATTTTGAGAATTTCTTTTCAAATACCAGGCCTTTCCGTTTTGTATTTCCTGAATAACCAACTGTTTTAATTCTTCATTAGAACTGGCTTTATGTTGACTACCTATTAAAAATCCCAGCTCATTATTTCTCAGATCCATCTCACAAGCCAAACTATCAGGGCGTTCGCCAAATTCCAAGCTCTTTTTATAAAACTGTCGTTTATTTCCTTTTTCGTGGGCTATTCCTAATTTTTTAAGTTTTTTAGTCTTAAGGCTCCGAGCCAAAAAAGCCATAGTGTAAGTGTGCCTGAAAGCATCCAATTTTCCTCCACTTTCCAAAGTATCTAAAAGCCTTGATTTTTTAACCAAATGGTATATTTCCATTGCTTTTGGCAACTGTCTTTTTATTTTAATGGCGGCAAATGGATGAAAAACGGCCCATCTTTTTTCATATTGACTAATATGATGTTGCGCAAACAGGTTAAAATCTAAGCAAAAAACTGCCAGAAACAGAAAAAACCACAGTTTATGCTTTGAATTTAACATTGTAATGTTGAAACAGAATGAATTTAGGGTAAATTTAGTCAATCCCTTTTGATATCTTTGAAATTGATGGACTTTAAAAGTGATATAACAAAGCGGTTTTTTGCTAAGCAGGATATAGGTGCTGCTGAAAGCATTAACGATTTGCGTGATAAAGAATTTAGTGGCAAAACTTTAAGTGCTGAAGAGAAATTTGCCCTTGTGAATTTTGACAGATACCGTTTAGCCATCTTAAATTCACAGGAAGACGAAGAGCAATTTCACCAACATTACCGTCAATTACAGGTAATTTCCAATTTAGGCGATTGGCGAGAATTCCTGAAAGATGAATACTCAAAATAGGAATACAACATTTTTCGACAAAGTGCTTCCATTATAGAAGCACTTTTTTTATTTTTATACAATAAAACCATTTACATGAACGCAAAAACATTAGGTCAGTTTATCATTGAAAAACAAAACGATTTCCCATTTGCAAAAGGTGAGCTATCTCGATTATTAAGAGATATTGCTATTGCTGCTAAAATTGTAAACAGAGAGGTTACAAAAGCCGGATTAGTAGAAATACTTGGAGAAACCGGAGATACCAATGTGCAAGGTGAACGTGTTAAAAAATTAGATGTTTTTGCAAACGACCAATTTATTGCAGCTTTAAAAGCCGGTGGAGAATGTTGTGCTATTGCGAGTGAAGAAAATGAAGACATCATTCCTATCGAATCTGAAATTTCTAAAAACGCACGTTATGTTGTAGCCATGGATCCATTAGATGGCTCTTCAAACATTGATGTGAACGTTTCTATCGGAACTATTTTTTCAATTTACCGTCGTGTAAGTTTAAATGGCCCGGGCACTCATGAAGATTTTATGCAACGCGGAACCGAACAAGTAGCTGCAGGTTATATCATCTATGGTTCTTCGGCTATGTTAGTTTACACAACAGGAAAAGGCGTTAACGGATTTACCTTAGATCCAAGTATCGGTGAATTCTGTTTATCTCACCCAAATATGCAAATGCCTAAAGAAGGAAAGATCTATTCTGTTAACGAAGGAAACTATTTACATTTTCCTGACGGCGTAAAAAAATACATTAAATATTGTCAGGAAGAAGATTTAGCCACCAGTCGCCCGTACTCAAGCCGTTATATTGGTTCCGGTGTTGCTGATATTCACCGCAACTTAATTGTAGGTGGTATCTATATTTATCCAACAACCACAAAATCTCCAAAAGGAAAATTACGTTTATTATACGAATGCAATCCATTAGCTTTTATCATCGAACAAGCAGGTGGTAAAGCAACCGATGGTTACAACCGCATAATGGAACAAGATATTACTGAATTACATCAACGTACTCCTTTATTCTTAGGCTCTACTACCATGATGGAAAAAGCCATGGAGTTTATGAAAAAATACAAAGAGGTAAACGCTTAAATAATTAAAATTAAAAAAAAGTCATGTTGAATTTTTCAGCATGACTTTTTCATTTATGGTAGTATTAAATTTTATACTTCATTGACATATTCATTTAACTTTAGTATCTTAGGTACTTTATGCAAGACACCAGTATCCCTGAAAATATCGTAAAGGCTGAGTTTTACAAATCCACAGAAAAATTCCACATCGTAGCTTGCTGGATTGGTGTTGCCTTAAACTTAATGTGGTTTGCCAGCGATTATTTAGTGTTGCCAGAGTATTGGATCTCATTTTTAATTTTTAGAGTTTGTGTTTGTTTAATAAGTGTTATTGCTTTATTAGGCAGAACCTTCTTTAAGATGAGCATTTTTACCTGTGTTTTTATTTTAGTCTTAGGTATATCTATTCAAAACGCTTACATGTGGAGCGTAATGGATATTTCGCATTTACAAAAACATGCCTTTGCATATATCGCCTTATTTATTGGTGCCGGCATGTTAGTGTTGTGGGAAATGAAACTCTCTTTGATTTTAGCCATTGCCACTTTAATCAGTAACATTGTTTTTTATAAACTCAATAGTAAACTTAGTATTGATGAATTTTTAATTAATGGTGGGTTACTCACTTTAACTGTTGCTATTTTTTGTATTTTTTTAATTCGCACCCGATATCGCCTAACCTATAACGAAATTAAAAGCCGGTTAGAATTAGAAAAATCTAAAACCTTAATCGAATTTCAGAAAGAAGAAGTTGAAGAAAAAAATAAAGAGATTACAGATAGTTTAAAGTATGCCAAGCGATTACAGGAAGCCTTATTGCCACCAAAAAACTTATTAGAAAATGCCTTTAAAGACAATTTTTTTATTTTATACAAACCTCGCGACATTGTTAGCGGTGATTTTTACTGGGTAAGAAAAACACAAACAACTCCAACTGTTGGTGAGCCTGTAGAATATTTACTAATAGCTGTTGCCGATTGCACAGGACACGGAGTGCCTGGTGCATTTATGAGTTTATTGGGTTCGAATTTCCTTCATCAAAGTGCCGTTGAAAAAAATGTAAATTCTCCTGCTGAAGCTTTAGATTTTTTAAATCAAAAAATAATCAATACGCTTAATCATGGTTATGGTGAAGAGAAAATTCGTGACGGCATGGATATTTCTTTTATTGCTATCAATCTCCAAACCAGAGAACTTGCTTATTCCGGCGCTAATAATCCTATTTACATTGTACGTGATAAATCGTTGGAAACATTACAGCCAACCAAACAAGCTATTGGCAACATGAATGATGTGGTATTGCCATACACAAATAGTGTCGTTAAATTAAATCCAAATGATTGTATTTATTTATTTACAGATGGCTATGCCGATCAATTTGGTGGCCCTAAAGGAAAAAAATTAAAACGCAAATTGTTTGAAGAAACATTAATTGAATCTTCACACAAAACCATGGAAGAACAAAAAAAATCTTTAGAAACTATTTTAGCTAATTGGAAAGGCGATTTAGATCAGGTAGATGATGTTTGTGTAGTAGGAATACGAATTTAAACCCACAAAAAAGAGCCGGCTTTTCAACCGGCTCTTACATTTTTTGCGTTATATACTAATTGCTTTTTTAAAGAGATGTATAAGCAGTAGTTTTAATAATATCACCTTTTTCATCCCACTGAAACCAAGTTCCTACTTTCTCGCCATCTTTGTATTCCATTTTAAAAAGCTTCGTTCCATTGTCACCGTACACCATCCACTCGCCATGTTTCTTGTCGTTTTTGTATGATGCCTGAGCGCTTAAAGAACCATTAATATTGTAGCGCAACCATATACCGTATTTCATGTTGTTTTCATATTGTCCGGTTTCCATCTTCTGACCGCTCTTGTAGTATTTTATTACTTCGCCACTTATCTGACCGTCTTTTATGTTTAACTCTTCTTTGACCTTACCATTATCGAAATACAACGTGTATTTACCAGTATAAGCCGTTTCGTTTTGAAGGTACAAGCCGTTTTTTAAAGTAATTTGTTGAGAGTAAACAATACTTGAAACAAGAATGAAACTTATTATGAGGATTATTTTATTCATGATTTTGGTAATTGAATTGTGGTAATAAATCCCGCTTGGATTCTTAAACAATTATACCAAAATAAAAGAAAATGGTTGCAAAAATAACAAAAATTTAACCTTAACTTTACATTAGATTTTTTTACTCCGACTGGAGGTTGATAGCTAAACTTCCAGAGTTAGACTGTATGTCTTGTAGGTTAAGGATTTGAGAAGAATACCCTACCTGAGAGAATTCTAATTTGGGATTCTCGTCAGAATTTACTTGTAAGTAAATGAAAAAACGACCTTCCAGATCAGAATAAAATGATTTTTCGCAATTTGAACAGTTGATCTTTACACCGGCTAATAATTCATTGTTAGATGAATCCATTATTTTGCCACTGATCATAATACTTCGTGTTTTTGGTGCATCACCAGCAAAACTTAATGCCGGAGAAAAAAACATAACAACTAAAAGTAAACAAACTATTTTTTTCATACAGCAAAGTAACTTCAAGTGTTTAAACTTAAGTTAATGCTTATGTTATCAGAATGTTAAGTTTTAATTTAATAAAAGATTAGTGGATACCACTACTAATACTCTCTCGTTTCATTGGATTGATAGACATCACAGGAATATTACTAGATTCCACTATTTTTTGAGATACTGCGCCGCCAAACATTTCACCTAAACTCAAATCCTTTTTATTCATCTGTACGATCAGATCGCACTCATTATTATTAGCATAAGTAATAATGGCTTCGGCAACATTGGTAGCAGGAATAGATTTATTGGTACACTCGGCGCCTTTATCTTTAATGAATTTTTTAACCTGATTTAAATAAGGTAGCAATTGATTCTCGTACTTTTCGTCACTCGGATGAAATACCGAAACTATTCTTATAGTAGCTCCATAATATTTTGCCAATTGAACAACAATACCCACCTTCTCTCTGCTTTCTGCGCTCAAATCAATTGGCATTACGATATTTTTACATTCATTTCGGTTATCAACTGAACGCATTGTAATCACCGGACAAGGCGCATGATTGATGAATTTAGAGATATTGTTTCCACCAAAAAAGCTTCTAAATCTTACCTGAGTATCCAAACCAACAACAATTAAAGAGCTTTCCAACTCAGCCGCTTTTTTATCTGTTAATTCATAAACATCGCCCTTTAAATTCATGGCTTCTACCTCTAATCCTGATTCTGACTTTGTTGTATGAGCCAACTGTTCTAATTCCATTTGATGATCTGTATTGCTATTAGGATCAGCATGCATCAGTATTAATTTTGAGTGTGTGAATTTGGCAAGGTTGTATGTTTGCTTGATCGCAACTAAAGATTGTTTAGAAAAATCTACAGGAATTAAAATCGAATGATTTTCTTTTATAATCATAAAATAGAGTTTCATCGAAATTAGATAAAACAATTCATAAATCAAAAGAAATCAGTTGTCCATTATTAAACTCTTTATCTCACAGCGTGAATAAAGGATCTAACTAAAGATCTCAATTACATAATTAGGAACTAATCCTAAAGCAATAGTAAATAAAGTAGTTAATACTAATAACACCACATGAGATGTTTCAATTTGTATTGGCTCATGATGCCCCTCAGCCTTTTTAAAATACATTGCGATGATCACTTTAAAGTAATAGTAAACACCAACTGCCGATGTTAAGATCGCCAAAATAATTAACCATTTATATGGCGTTCCAATCATCGTCGTAAACACAAAATATTTAGCAAAGAAACCAGCCGTTACAGGAATACCTGCTAGTGACAACATCGCAATCACCATACAAACTGCCAATAAAGGATGCCGTTTTCCTAAACCATTGAAGGCTTCAATGGTTACATTATCATTGTTTTTAGACACGTTATACAGTACTGTAAAGGCTGCAATTGAACCGATTGAATAGGCTAATGAATAATATAAAATAGCATTTACACTTCCAAAGCCTCTGTTATTAGCTAAAATAGCCATTAACATAAATGCTGCATGACTAATACTTGAATACGCCAACATACGTTTCACACTTTGCTGTGTAGCTGCCGTAATGTTTGAGATAATCAATGATAAAGCAATAATAACCGCTAATACCATGCTCCATGAATCGCTCACCTTACCAAACACTACTAAGAATAAATGCATGAAAGCGGCGAATGCTGCTGTTTTAACGATAGTGCTCATTAAAGCTGTAATTACTGTAGGAGAACCTTCGTAAACATCCGGTGCCCAAAAATGGAAAGGTGCTGCACTTACTTTAAAACACATTGCTACTAAGATCATCAATACACCTGCATAGAAAAAGATTGGCAAATCTCCACCTGAATGAGAAACGTAAGAACGGATTGCCATTAGATCAAAACTTCCGGATGCACCATAAATTAAAGCAATACCGAATAATAAAAATCCAGATGCAAAAGACCCCATGATCAAATATTTGAAACCTGCTTCGTTAGAAGCCAGATCACGCTTGCGACTTGCCGCCAACACATACATAGGAATAGATAAGATTTCAATGCCTAAAAATAAGGTTGTCATGTTAGTGAAAGACGTCAACATTAAGGCCCCCACTAAAGCAAATAACACTAGGGCAAAATGATCGGTAATATGATCGTGTTCAAAATAATCATTCGCTAAAATAAACCAGAAAAATGCCGTTGCTAAAATTACACCACTAAATGCTAAAGCCACATTATCAAAACGGATCATATTACTGAACATTGGGATATTCATGTTATTATTCCATTCGGTAAAATTAAAAGCATAAGCGGCTAATACACCGAGTAACACCATTGGAAATAACGCTTTCTTGAATTTAAAAATCTCCGCCAACATGGCTAAAATCCCTAATCCGCTTATGATAAAAAGTCCTTTCATATTCTAATATTTATGATTTTGTTATTTACGATTTACAATTATTTTCTGTTCTGAAATTGAAAATTGTAACTCAATAAATTGTCAATTGGTTATTATCTATTTAATGTAAGTTAAAATTGCTTTAGTTCCTTCTTCTGCTAAGTCGTTTAATGGTTTTGGATATACACCAAACGCAATCACAACAAAACAAATAATATATAATACCACTTTATCCGAAGAGGCTAATGGGCCAAAGGCAATAGCAGAATCTCTTTTAGGCCCTAACATAATTGCCTGATAACTGCGTAACATATATACAGCTCCTAAAATAACTGTCAAACCTGCAAAGGCTGCAAACCAAGCGCCGTATTGATAAATGCCATTGATCAATAAAAACTCACCTACAAATCCATTTGTTAAAGGCAATGCTACCGAACCTAACATAATGATCAAAAATAACACAGCGAAATTTCCATTCATATTTCTTATACCGCCTAATTTTTCCATTTCGCGGGTACCTGTATGGCGTAATAAAATATCAGCAATTAAGAATAAACCAACTACGTTAACACCATGTGCTAACATTTGCATTACCGCTCCTTGAATACCTTGTTGATTAGCCGATAAAATACCGGCAGCAATTAATCCAACGTGAGCAATAGATGAATAAGCAATTAAACGTTTGTAATCTTTTTGTACGATAGCAATACAAGACGCATAAACAACACCAAATACCGATAAACCAATTGCTAACCATCCCCATTTTTCTAAAGCCAAAGGCGTCATTGGCAATAACCATTTGATCAAACCAAAAGTTCCCATTTTTAACATGATACCTGAAAGCAACATGGTTCCTTGTGTAGGAGCATTCACATACGTATTAGGTTGCCATGTGTGTAAAGGAAAAATTGGCATTTTAATTCCAAAAGCTAAAAAGATACTCCAGAATACAAATGACTGTTGATTTAAATTCAATGATTTTCCTGCTTCATATAGATCAGTTACAGCCCATGATTTGATGCCTGTATCAAAGCCAGTATGGTTGTATAAATAGATCAAACCAACTAACATGAATAAAGAACCAAACAATGTATAAACAAAGAATTTAAAAGTAATCGCTCCACGATTCTCTCCGCCCCACACTAAACAAATAAAGTAAATTGGAATTAATGCTAATTCCCAAAACACATAAAATAAGAAACCATCATTGGCTGTAAATACACCTACTAAAGCCATTTGCATTAATAAGATCAATCCATAAAAAGAATTTGGTCTTTCGTATTCATTTTTAAACGATGATAAAATAATCAATGGCACTAAGAATGTCGTTAACAAAACCAACAACATTGATAAAGCATCTACACTAACTGCAAAGTGAATCCCTAACGATTCAACCCAATTGCAATTTAACGTCAGATCTTTACTTGCCGGATTGTGTTTAAATTGAAAAAACACTGCTAATGCTAAAGCAAATTCTACAACAGATAAACCTAAGGCTACTTTACGACTAGTGTCTCCTTTTGTAAAGAATACCAGTAAACTAGCAATAAGAGGTACAATGATTAATAATCCTACTAACATATTTTCTATTTACAATTTTTTAATTTAAAATCTACTTGATGAATGTGAAAAACAAAATGGCTACAATTCCCAAAACCATACTAAAAATATACACGCCAATATGACCTGTTTGTGCTTTACGAACTATAGAACTCACACCATTTAAAGTGCTACCTACTCCATTTACAATTTCATCAATTACTTTGGTATCAATATAATGGTATACTGCAGATAATGCATCTAACGGTTTTCGAATTACCTTATCATACAATTCATCAACAAAATATTTATTATAAATCAATTTTTGTAACCCTGGCATTACAGCTCCTTCAGGAAGAGGTCTGATGTTGCGTTTCATGTATATCACATAAGCCACATAAATAATTACAGCGGCAGAAATAGAAGCGATTCCCATTAACATCCATTCAGTATCATGAGGTAATGTACTTGGGTTTTTATGTGCAATGATCGGGCTTAAATATTCGCCGATCCAATTAGTTTGATGCCAAAATTCAGGAAGCCCCATTACACCTGCAAAAACCGAGCACAATGCCAAAACAATTAAAGGAAAAGTCATCGATTTCGGAGATTCATGCAAATGATGCTCTTGATCATGTGTTCCTCTGAATTTACCATAGAAGGTTAGGAAGAATAAACGAAACATATAAAAGGCCGTTAACATAGAAGCTACCATCCCAAAGAACCATAACATTGGACTATGTTCATACGCATGTGCTAAGATCTCATCTTTAGAAAAGAATCCTGAGAATGGAGGAATACCACTGATCGCAATAGTTCCCATCAACATCGTAGCAAACGTAATTGGCAATGCTTTTTTCAAGCCACCCATTTTACGCATATCCTGTTCGCCACCCATGGCATGAATAACAGAACCTGCGCCTAAGAATAATAAAGCTTTAAAGAAAGCGTGCGTTGTTACATGAAATACTGATGAACTGTAAGCACCAACACCTAAACCTAAAAACATTAACCCCAATTGAGATACTGTTGAATAGGCTAATACTTTTTTAATGTCATTTTGAAATAAACCAATTGTTGCTGCAAATAAGGCTGTGGCTACACCAACAATAGCTACTGTTTCAGAAGCTACTTCCGACATGGAATAGAAGATGTTTGAACGAACGATCATGTAAATACCTGCTGTTACCATCGTTGCGGCGTGGATCAATGCAGATACCGGAGTTGGACCAGCCATCGCATCAGGTAACCAAGTGTATAATGGTAATTGTGCCGATTTACCCATTGCACCAACAAATAATAATAAAGCAATTGCTGTGATAGTAGCTTCGCTTCCGTTAGACGCTATAGAAAACACTTCTCCGTAAGTAATGCTTCCAAATGTTACAAAAATTAAAATGATTCCTAATAAAAAACCTAAGTCACCAACACGATTCATAATGAATGCTTTTTTAGCAGCATTGTTATACTCCGTGTTTTTAAACCAAAACCCAATTAATAAGTAAGAACATAAACCTACGCCTTCCCAACCAATGAACATAATGATGTAGTTGTTACCTAATACTAATAACAACATAAAGAACACAAATAAATTCAGATAGGTAAAGAATCTCGCAAAACCTTCATCATCGTGCATGTAACCGATCGAATAAATATGGATCAAAGAACCAATACCTGTAATGATCAATAAGAAGATAGAAGACAAAGGGTCAACTAAAAACTCAAAAGGAATTTTCAATGTATCAGAATTGATCCATGAAAATATAGTTACTACATGCGACTTCATTTCAGGATGTTCCTGCAGATCAAAAAAGATCAATAAAGAAACTACAAATGAAGCAACTACAGACAAGGTGGCAATGGTTCCTGATAAACCTTTACTCATTTTTTTACCAAAAATACCGTTGATTAAAAATCCTAATAACGGAAATAGTGGGATAAGGGCAACTAATTTAATCATATCTTAATTCTTTAATCTGCTTAATAAATCAATGTCAATTGTTTTGAAATTACGGTACACCATCGATAAGATAGCTAAACCAACAGCAACCTCAGCAGCAGCCACTGCCATAATAAAAAACACAAATACTTGTCCGCTTGCATCGTTGTGCAAAGTAGAAAAAGCAACCAATAATAAATTAACAGCATTAAGCATTAACTCAACACACATAAAAATAATAATAGCATTTCTGCGAGCCATTACACCAACCACGCCAATGATAAAAAGCACTGCGCTTAGCATGATGTAATAATTAATTGGAATTCCGTTTAACATAGTAATTAGTTGAATTGTGATTAAATAGTTTCTTCTTTTGCGTTAATATTTGTGTCGCGCTTACCGATCATGATAGCACCAACTAAAGCTGCTAATAATAATACAGAAGCAATTTCGAATGGGAATAAAAATTCGCTGAATAAAACTTTACCCAGATTTTTTACTAAACCAATTTGCGAAGCACCGCCTTGTACTAAATGTAATTGCTCTGCTCCTTTTAAAGAAGCAACCATTACAAATAACAATAAACCACCGGCAACACCTGCTGAAGCACGGGCTACAATATGTTTACGCGGTTCCGATTCGGCATTCAAATTCATTAACATGATAATGAACAGGAATAATACCATAATTGCACCAGCATACACTACTATGTGAACCACAGCTAAGAAC
>Ga0066415_1000010_pt1 | contig 31829 bp, 37 predicted proteins | sample LakWasMet21_HOW5_2_FD_59542 | JGI IMG/M metagenome (GOLD analysis project Ga0066415, IMG submission 59542) | Freshwater sediment methanotrophic microbial communities from Lake Washington under simulated oxygen tension - Sediment Metagenome 21_HOW5 | ecosystem: Environmental > Aquatic >... | reverse complement strand
TATTACTGTAACACCAAATCATTACACAGAAAAAGAAAAAGAGTACATAACTCTTTATTTAGCTAAGAAAAAATATTTTTTAACTATAAATAAAAAGAAACTAAATGAAGATGACGTAGAAACTATTAATGAAATGTCAATAAAAGATCCCTCTTTTTTGAAATATTTAAACGACCAAACAAAAGACTCTCTGTTATTTACTACACAAAGCAAATGCGAAAAAATAATCGGCGTTGATATTATTAATAAAACAATTGATCGGTTAAATGCAGAAAGAGTTGAGACTTTTCTGTTTTATTTTAAAGAAAAAAAGGTAGAAAATCAGATTAAAAATTATAAGGGTAAAGATGTCATTCCCTATAATGGGCAATCCTTTTATAAAATAGAGTACAAAAACGAATTCCCTAAGTCGTTGATCAATGCATATCAAGTAATGAATGAATTAAATAATCTGTCTCCAAGAAATAAATTCAAAAAGGAAAGAGAAAAAAACAAGAGTTCCTTTGAAAATTCTGTAAAGAAGGAATAAAGCTTTACAGTATTTCTCATTCAAAGTCGTTTTGATGTGTGAATCATATAACTTATCTCTAAAGTTATGTAACATATAAGCAGCCAAAAACAATGACCTTTGATTATAAATTTAATTAACCCCAATTATGAAAACACACTCAATTATTTTATTCAGTATTTTTATTGCCTTTTCTTCATGCGTTTCAAAAAAGAAGCTACATAACGAACAAAAAAGAGTGAAGGATCTTCAAACTGATAGCATCGGCACTCATACTCGCTTAAACAATTGTAATTTATCAGTAGCAGATCTGGAAAAAGAAAAAGCAGAGATGGCAAAAGCCATGTTCAATCTTTCGTCGAGTTCTCAAATAACTATAGAAAACTCTAAATTGACAATTGCTGAACAAGCTAAACGACTACAAGATTTACAAATGCTTATTCAATCACAAAAAAACATTCTTAATAAACTAAAAAAGACTGTTGCAGACGCATTGATCAATTTTAAACCTGATGAATTAAGTGTAGAATTAAAAGACGGTCGATTGTACGTATCACTTCAGGAGAAATTATTATTCAAATCAGGAAGTGCAGTAGTAGATCCCAAAGGGAAAGACGCCCTATTAAAATTAGCTTCAGTTCTTAATGCCACACAGGACATTAGTGTGATGATCGAAGGCCACACAGATAATGTTCCAATAAAAGGAAAATATGAAGACAATTGGTCTTTGAGCACAGCGCGCTCAACCGCTATTGTTCGAATTTTAATCGCAGACTCTAAAGTAGACCCTAAAACCATTATAGCAGCAGGCAGAGCTGAATATTATCCCGTAGCAGACAATACAACGGCTGATGGAAAATCAAAAAACAGAAGAACGGAGATCATATTATCTCCAAATCTTAAAGAATTATTCAAATTATTAAATCAATAATTATGAGTCACGGCATCCACTTATCATTAATTTCAACTTTACCTACTAAAAAAATAAGTAAAGAAAATGCGTCTACTGAAACCATTATTTTAATAAAAAAGTTAGCTGAAATTCAGGATAAATTGTATGCTCAAAATAAATACTCTGTTTTAGTTGTGTTACAGGGAATGGATACCTCCGGAAAAGATGGTGTGGTTAAAAATGTCTTTTCTGGCGTTAATCCAGCAGGTTGCAGAGTAAAATCTTTTAAAGTTCCAACCGAAGAAGAAATTGCTCATCAGTTTTTGTGGCGTATAAGCAAAGAATGTCCGGCAAAAGGAATGATACAGATCTTTAACCGATCGCATTATGAAGACATCCTGATACCAAGAATAAATAAAAAGTTGACTTATAAATTACTAAAAGAAAGGTGTGATGAAATAAATACGTTCGAAATGGGATTAATAATGGATGACACAATTTTGATGAAATTTTATTTAAACATTTCTCAGAAAGAACAAATAGAACGTTTGAATGCCAGAAAAGTTGATCCCAAAAAACGTTGGAAGTATCAAAAAGAAGATGTCGCCGATATTAAAAAGCACTCAAAGTATAAAAAAGCATATGAATTCATTTTTAATCACTGTTCAGTATCAAGTCCATGGAAAATAATTCCTGCAGATAAGAAATGGTATAAAAACTATAGCGTACTACATGAAATTGTAAACGAACTAGAAAAATACACTATAGATTATCCGAATCTTAAATTAAAAGATTTATAAAATAAACTCTAATAATAAACTCATAAAATATAACAAATGAAAACTTTAACACACATAAAAAAAACGTTGTTTCAAACAACTTTATTTACAGCCATTCTATTTAGCATATCATCATGCACGACAGAGCAACCAGCAGAAAACACTAAGGTGATAGCCACAGATCATAACGAAATGAAATTTAACAATACAACTAAAGAAGCGGATGCTCAATTCTTGGTAAATGCTGCTGAAATAAGTTTAACTGAGATTCAACTCGGACAACTGGCACAACAAAAAAGTAAAATGAAAGACATCAAAGATCTAGGGAAGATGATGGAGGAAGCACATCAAACTTCATTTAATAAATTAACTGCTTTAGCATATAAAAAAAACATTACCATACCAACTTCGTTAACAGATAATGCACTGGTTGCCTACAAAAAATTAACCGATGTTTTGGAGGTTGATTTTGATAAAGAATATAGTAATATGATGGTAGAAGGGCATAGAGAAGCTATTACTGAGTTTGATAAAGCGTCTATCGAATCAAAAGATTCTGACATCAAAGACTGGGCAACCAGCACAGTATTAAGTTTACATACACATCTTGATTATGCGATAGCTTGTCAAAAAAAATATGACATAAAAAAATAACACCAATACTTAAATAACTACGAATAAAATGGAGACTGTAACCAACATACTTGTGCCTATCGACTTTTCTGTGAGTTCGCGCAACGCTTATCGTTATGCTAAAACACTATCAAAAACTCTTAATGCAAAATTAACGGTAGTTCACGTTAAAGAGCATTCTATTATGGTTTCGGATGTGGAAATTGCTCCTTTACCCTTTGACAATGAACCCCGATTAGTAAAAGATATTGAGGAGTTTATTACTAAAGAGGATGCTGTAATGAATACTCCTACTGTAAAAAACGAAGTAAACATACAGATATTAAGAGGTGATCCGGTAAGTGTCTTGACGAGGTTATCAGAAAACAAAAAAACAAATCTAATTGTTATAGGTACAACTGGCTTTAGCGACGTATTAACCAAAATATTTGGATCTACTTCCGTTAAACTATCCAATCAAGCGCATTGCCCGGTTATACTTGTGCCTAAGGATGCTAAATGGCAACCCATAAAACAGATAATGTATGCCAGTAATTACGATTCTATGACTGCAAAAGCTGTAGAAAAAATAACCAGTTTTGCATTAAATATAGAGGCTACTATTCATTTCATCAACGTCAAAAATTTTGATCCAATGCTAGAAACTAAACAAAAAGAAATGAATTTAAACGGACTTTTCGAATCCGTTGACCCAAATCTACACTATGAAAATCGCACCATATATGGTAATAATACCTTAGAGGAACTTAAAACATACAGCGAGGAAAATAACATTAATTTAATGGCCTTTGTGAGTAAACATCGAAATTTTTGGGAAAACTTAATCCACAAAAGCATAACTGAAAACATGACCTTATCTACCATAACACCAATAATGGTCATACATTTAGATGATAAATAATCAATTATATTAACACTTCATTTAAAGAGTAAATGCAATACGCATTTACTCTTTTTGCTTTATGAGTATTGAAAAGAATTAACCCCAGTATCTAAAATGTGTGAATGATACAACTTTTATTGAAAGTTATGTAACACAATTCCTTCTCAAGATACTCACCTTTGTTATGTGGAAATGTATTCACACTAAACTACAGAAATCATGACAAATCTAGAATTAAAAGGAAATTGGAACGAATTAAAAGGCAAATTAAAACAAAAATTTGCAATACTAACAGATAGTGATGTACTGCTAGCAGAAGGCAAGCAAGACGAAATGCTAGGTCGATTAGAGATCAAACTAGGTAAAACAAAAGAAGAATTACAGAAACTGATTTCTGAATTATAAACTAAATACGATACAACAACTTAAATAATATACCCCTTAAAAACTAATAACATGAAAAAATCAATTTTAACATTAGTAACATGCACATTTATATCAGGTGCTATCTTAACAAGTTGCACATCTTCTGCGGAAAAATTAGAAGAGGCAAAAAAAGATGCTACAGAAGCCAATAGCGATCTAACAAAAGCTAATGAAGAGTACTTGACTGATATAGAAAATTATAGAAAAGAAACAGCAGACAAAATTGCTGCAAACGAACGCAGTATCGCTGAATTTGAAGCAAGAATAGCTACCGAAAAAAAGGAAGCAAGAGCTGAATACAAAGAGAAAATTGCTAAACTGGAACAAAAAAATAGTGATGCAAGAAAAAAAATGGATGAATACAAAGCTGAAGGAAAAGAAAGTTGGGAGATATTCAAAGCCGAATTTAATCACGACATGGAAGAACTAGGAAAAGCGTTCAAAGATTTAGGGAATAATAATGTCAAGTAATTATTTACAAGGAAATACTAGTACAATAAACTAAATAAGAGAAATCATGAAAAAAATCATCTTAATAATACTGTCGACCTCTTTTGCATACAACATTGTAGCTCAGGAAAACGAAACAGATTTTCGGAATAAATTAACCTTTGGTTTGAAAGCCGGTGTTAATTACTCAAATGTATATGACTCAGAAGGAGAAGATTTTAATGCCGACCCAAAACTTGGTTTAGCCGCAGGTGTTTTTTTGGCTATTCCTATTGGAAAATATTTAGGTATTCAACCTGAAGTATTATTTTCTCAAAAGGGATTTCGAGGAACGGGTAGAATACTTGGAAACACGTACAGCTTCACCCGTACTACAAATTACATTGATGTGCCGTTATTTGTAACATTTAAACCAAGCGAATTCATCACCATTTTAGGCGGGCCACAATATTCATATTTAACTAATCAAAAAGATGTATTTGCAAACGCAAGTACAACTATTGAACAGGAAAAGGAATTTGAAAATGATAACATTCGCAAAAACACATTGTGCTTTGTTGGTGGAGCAGATATCAATTTAAAACATATTGTTTTAAGCGGTCGTGCAGGATGGGATGTGCAAAACAATAACGGAGATGGTTCATCCACAACACCACGTTACAAAAACGTATGGTATCAAGCAACTATTGGGTACATATTTTATAATAATAACAACTAAAAACAAGAAATCATGGGAAATTTACTTTACATCGTAGCGGTCATATTAGTTATTGCCTGGGCAATTGGATTCGTAGGCTTTCATGCGGGAGGCATCATTCATATTCTATTAGTGATTGCTCTAATATCAATTATACTAAGAGTTATACAAGGAAGAAAACCACTTTAAATCATACAATTATTAACTATTAAAAACTAAAAAAATGGAAAATTCAAACAACAACATGAAATTAATTGGCGCATTATTAGTTGGTGCAGCGATAGGCGGGGTTTTAGGAATTCTTTTTGCTCCGGACAAAGGCAGTGAAACAAGAAAAAAGATCTTATCTAAAGGAGAAGACTTATCAGATGCTATGAAAGAAAAATTTGATGGTCTTCTTTCTGAAGTAAAAAAAGAAGCAGCTATAGTTAAAGAAAAAGCAAACGATTTTATGTCAGATGGCAAAGCAAAAGCTTAATCTACCAGTAAATATCAATCGGTTTACTAAACTAATACTTCAAAAATCAATAGTTGGGGTGCTTGCATCCCAACTATTACTTACAAAAAATTAAAATGGAAACTAAAACAAGTATGTTCGAGCCTCTTTTAGAAAAAGTCGAACAGTATGGTAAAACAAACCTTGAATTATTAAAACTAAAGTCTTTGGATAAAACAGCAGATGTTACATCCACATTAATTTCCCATTCGATACAGGCAATTATCTTGTCGCTTTTTGCGCTTACATTAAACATAGGACTTGCCTTTTGGATTGGTGATCTACTTGGAAAGAACTATTATGGTTTTTTTATTGTAGCATCATTTTATGCTATTGTAGCAATAATTTTATTCATCATTCATCCATATATAAAAACACGTGTTCAAAATTCAATTGTCAAACAAATGTTTAATTAATCCGTCATGCAAAAAATCACATCCATAACCGAACTGAAAAATGCCATACAAGAGCTGGAATTCAAACAAGTAAATGAATGGCCGGCTTTAAAAGAACAATTTCTTGATACTTATGAAAGCGTTAAGCCTATTAATCTGATCAAAAACACACTCAGTGATTTAACTACTGCGCCTGACCTAAAAGGTGATCTTATAAACACAACCTTAAGCTTAGCTGTTGGATTTATTTCAAAAAAATTAGCGATTGGTTCAACTCAAAATCCAATCAAACAACTATTAGGAACTCTTTTACAAATGGGGGTTACAAATATAGTTTCAAAAAATGCTGACAGTATAAGATCATCAACAATGAATGTTATCGATACTGTTTTTAATAAAAAAGAAACTCCAACATAATGGAATCAGACTTTAAATTACCATTTTATGCAAAAGCCTCAATTGCTTTTATTGGCTTAATTGCCTTTACAAGTATATTATATATTGCTCAGGATATTATTGTCCCGATCATCTATTCCATCATCATTGCTATTGTATTAAGTCCAATTGTCGGCCTTTTAGAAAGAAGGAAAATCAATCGTATTATAGCTATTACCATTACATTAACTTTTGTCACGCTAGTTACAATTCTCACCATCGCTCTGTTATCTTCTCAAATAATGCAATTTGGCGACTCTATTCCAAAGTTAACTGAGGAATTTCGTAGATTATTAGATCAAACAATCGCTTGGGCTTCAGACAATTTCAACATCAGTACCCGTAAGATCAATTTATGGATAACGAAACAAAATACGGAGATCTTAAACGGGAGTACTGCAAGTATTGGTCAAACAATTATTAATACAGGAAGTATACTAGTGGTTCTTGTTTTAATTCCGGTATATGTTTTTATGATATTAGTATACCAATCTCATCTATTAGAATTCATTCACAAACTTTTTAGATCGAGCGATACTCTTCAATTAAATTCGGTCATCTCAGCCACAAAAAAAATTATTCAGAGTTATTTAGTAGGCCTTTTATTAGAAGCACTTATCGTAGCTGTATTAAATGCTACAAGCTTACTGATACTTGGTATTGATTATGCAATTATACTTGGAGTGATAGGAGCTGTTCTAAATGTGATTCCATATATTGGTGGTATCGTAGCTGTTGCTCTTCCAATGATCGTAGCAATCGCTACAAAATCTCCTAGTTATGCTTTGCTGGTATTAGTTGCATATATACTTATTCAATTCATTGATAATAACTACATCATTCCAAAAATAGTAGCGTCTAAAGTAAAGATCAATGCACTCATTTCTATTATTGTAGTACTTGTAGGCGGCGCATCATGGGGAATACCGGGTATGTTCCTTGCCATACCATTAACAGCCATTCTTAAAGTAATTTTTGACCATATAGAGCCTTTAAAACCTCTAGGCTTTCTTTTAGGCAATATAGTTCCAACTGTGCCTAAAAAATTATTTTTTATACCAAAAAAATAAGCTAACGAATTATGTAACTTATATAAATAGTTATGTAACACTTTAGGTAATTAAGATGCTCACCTTTGTAATGCGGAACATAACCCGCAACTGCTCCACCAGCTGTGGTAATATAAAAAACAATAAAATGAAAGCAATAAAAATATTTTCAGCCATTGCGATAGTATCGGCTGTATTGATTAGTGGTTGTAAAAAGGAAGATAAGACAACACCTGCCCCAACCGGAGGAGGAACTACAAATCCAACTGTTATGCCAACGCAAACAACTGCACATGCAGCAGTATCATTAGCCGGCGCTAATACCTTAGCAATTCTTGCAGGTTCAGGAATTACAAACACCGGCGCAACAATTATTACCGGTGATATGGGATTAAGTCCCGGTACTTCAGTAGGCGGATTTCCTCCAGGAATATTAAATGGAACATTACACATCAATACGAATATAGCTAAACAAGCAAAACTTGATTTAACAGCTGCTTACAATGATGCCGCCGGAAGAACTAGTACTGACATTGTAACCTTATCCGGAAACATTGGTGGACTTACATTAACACCGGGATTATACAAGTCTACTTCATCATTAGCTATATCCTCAGGTGATGTTACTTTTGATGCAAAAGGGAATCCAAATGCTGTTTTTATCATACAAATAGCATCAGCATTAACTACAACATCAGGACGCAAAGTTTTTCTTGCCGGTGGTGCCCTAGCTTCAAATATTTTTTGGCAGGTTGGTAGCTCTGCAACATTGGGAACTACATCTGTTATGAAAGGAAATATTTTAGCCATGCAATCTATTAGCTTCAAAACAGGAGCAACACTAGACGGTAGAGCATTAGCAAGAAACGGCGCGATCACCATGCAAGGTAATACCGTTGTAAAACCATAAGTAATTACATACTAAAAAAGGGTGTTGTTTAATAAACAACACCCTTTTTTGTGCCTTCAAAAAAACATCAAATGTGTGAATCATGTAACACTTTTCTTAAGTTATGTAATATTTCACTCATAAAATCAACTGACCTTTGTACTAGAAAGCCCATCTCTCATAATTAAAATTAAATTCTAGAAGCTATGAAAGTCAAAGAAAAAGTCACTCAAATCGGTACAGCGAATGGTTATGAGGGAGAGAAACAATGCCCTGAATATGTGCATAGTTTAATTGAAGCCAACTTGGCTCCTATAGCGGTTATCAATACATTAGGTAAAATTACCGACGTAAACGAAGCAACTATAGATATTACCGGTCTGAATCGAAAAAAATTGATCGGTTCAAATTTGTTTGACCATTTTACTGAACCTCAAAAAGCACAAGACACATGTCAGGAAGTATTTTCTAAAGGATCAGTTGCCAACTCTCCATTATCTCTTTGTCATAAAGACGGAAAACATACAGCAGTATTATTTAACGGATCAGTTTATAAAAATGAAAAAGGCAATGTTATAGGAGCAGTAATTATAGCTAGAGACGTTACAGAACAAAAATGGGCAATAGAATTACGAATAGCTAATAAAGAACTGGCTTTTCAAAATGACGAAAAAGAAAAACGTGCCGCAGAATTAAGTATTGCCAACAAAGAGCTGGCTTTTCAAAATGACGAAAAAGAAAAACGTGCGGAAGAATTGATCATTGCGAACAAAGAACTGCTTTTTCAAAATGATGAAAAAGAAAAACGTGCCGCAGAATTAGTAGTTGCAAATAAAGAACTGGCTTTTCAAAATGATGAAAAAGAAAAACGTGCCGCAGAATTAGCGGTGGCTAACAAAGAGTTGGCTTTTCAAAACGACGAGAAAGAAAAACGTGCCGCAGAATTAGATATAGCCAATAAAGAACTGGCATTTCAAAATAACGAGAAAGAAAAACGTGCCGCAGAATTAGACATTGCCAATAAAGAATTAGCTTTTCAAAATGAAGTAAAAGAAAAACGTGCGGCAGAATTAATTATCGCGAATGAAGAATTAGCCTTTCAAAACGATGAAAAAGAAAAACGTGCGGCAGAATTATTTATTGCAAATAAAGAATTAGTATTTCAAACAGGCGAAAAAGAAAAGCGTGCGGCTGAATTAGTGATTGCCGACATTGAGCTTGACTTTCAAAATAAAGAAAAAGAAAAACGGGAAATTGCTAATAAAGAATTGGAAGCATTTAGTTATTCAGCAAAATTAGCCTCTCAGTACTCTTTAAGTTTAATTGAAGCAAGTTTAGATCCATTGGTTACGATCAGCATTGAAGGTAAGATCACTGACATGAATGAGGCCACTGTAAATATCACAGGCATGGAACGAGAAAAACTGATCGGCTCCGATTTCTTTGATTATTTCACCGAGCCACAAAAAGCACGTGAAGTTTATCAGGAAGTATTTGCTAAAGGATCCGTAGCAGATTCTCCGTTAACACTTAGACATAAAGCCGGCAAACTAACCGATGTTTTATTTAATGGCTCTGTGTACAAAGACGATAGAGGGAATGTATTAGGCGTTGTAATTGTAGCCAGAGATGTTACTGAACAAAAACAATTAGCAGAAAGAGAAATTGCAGGGAGAGAAAAAGAATTAATGAGAATAGAAGAATTGGAAAGATTTAGAAAATTAACAGTAGGCAGAGAACTAAAAATGATCGAATTGAAAAAAGAGATAGAAGAATTGAAAAGTAAAATATAATACATTATTTACAAGTGATATAAAACCAAATGCATACTTCTCCCTTTAAAAATAAAAGAATCAATATCAAATTAGGAGAACCAAAAAAGACTCAGGTGAAAAACGATGAACTTATTTCTGAAGAAAAAATAGATCTCCAAAATACTGAAAAAGCACTCCTTAATATTTTAGATGATTACTCTGAGGAAAAGCATCATTCAGAAGATACACAAAGAGCTCTACTCAATATACTGGATGACTATAGTGAAGAAAAGATCAATATGGAAAATACCCAGAGAGCCGTTCTTAATATTCTTGAAGATTACAGCGAAGCAAAAGAAAAAGCAGAAGAATCTACAAAATTAAAGGAAGCGTTTCTGGCAAATATGAGCCATGAGATACGCACACCAATGAATGCCATAATTGGATTTTCGGACATATTATACAAAGGGAAACTGGAAGAGAAAGAAAGGGAATATGTCAAAACCATCAAATCAGCAGGAGAAAATCTTCTGACTATTATAAATGATATACTTGACATATCAAAAATTGAAGCAGGAATGATGACTTTTGAAGAACATACTTTTAGCGTGAAGGAGATTTTTAAATCACTTAACGTAATGCTCATGAGCAAAGCAGAAGAAAAAAATCTGGGTCTTTTTTTTAGTTGCGATGACAATGTCCCTAATAATTTATTTGGCGACCCTACCCGCCTTACACAAATCATTATCAATTTGGTGGGCAACGCCATTAAGTTTACAACAAAGGGAAATGTAAACATAAGAGCTAAGATCATAAAATCAACCTTTGAAAACAATAAGGATGGGGATACCATCGTAGAATTTTTAGTACAGGATACAGGAATAGGTATATCGAAAGATAAAATAGAACATATTTTTGAACGATTTCGCCAAGCAGAATCCCATACCACAAGAAAATATGGGGGTACAGGACTTGGGTTAAGTATTGCCAAACAATTAGTTGAACTTCAAGGCGGCAAACTATCTGTAGAAAGCGAATTTAATGTTGGCTCTATATTTAAATTTCACATACCATACAAAAAATCTGTGGAAGTTTTATCTACAACCGAAGTAACCGCAGAGAAATATGACATGGAAAAACTCAGTAAATTAAATATCCTGCTTGTAGAAGACAATCGACTCAACGTCAAACTAATTTTGAGTTTATTTTCGGAATACAACTTACAATTAGAAGTGGCCGAAAATGGTAGTGTCGGAATTGAAAAACTTAAAGAAAATCATTTTGACATTGTTTTAATGGACATGGAAATGCCTGTGATGAATGGGTATGAAGCAGCTACTTGCATACGTAATGATATGAAAAGTGAAATTCCAATTATTGCCATGACAGCTCATGCCATGTCTGGAGAAAGAGAAAGATGCTTAAGCTTAGGTATGAATGATTATATATCAAAACCTATCAACGCAAATTTACTTTTCGAAAAAATATATGAATTAACTATTAATACATAACGCCATGAAAAACAACGAATCAGAAAATAGCACCATTGAGGAAAACTCTTCCGAAGCAAATGTGTGTGACCTTAAAGATCTTATCGAAATGATGAATGGCAAAAGACATTTAATAAAAGAAATCATGAATACGTTTCTCGAAGAAACGCCAAAAGAACTTCTATCCATTAATGATGCAGTCTCAAAAATAGATTATGCCGGAATTAAAAAGATCTCACATTCTATGAGATCCACTGTTTCCATTATGGGTATATCTATACTTGATCCAATACTAAAAGAAATGGAAGACTTAGGTACAATGGCAACTGACCTGGAGAAAATAAAAATACTCAATCAAAAACTAAATACAGTATGCCAACAGGCTATTGTGGAAATAGAACAAGAAGCCCTTAGTTATAACTAAACACAAAACTAATACAAGTGGCCTAATTACGGATCAGTGACTTAATCAATCCAACTAACATGTATACTGTAACAAATACTCAACCAAATACAGAAAGAAAAATAATTTTCATAGTAGAAGACAATGAAACGTATTCCAGATCATTAAAGACTTTTATTCAAAACTATTATGCGTCCTTGTATGAAATAGAGATCTTTCCTATAGGTGAAATGTGTATCATGGAACTGTCTCGTAATCCAACCATTATTATTATCGATTATTTCCTGAATTCTAAGCATACTGAAGCTAATAACGGATTGGAAATAATAAAACGTATCAAACTTTTAAAACCAAATACAAATATTATCGTATTAAGTTCGCAGGAAAACTTAGATGTAATATCAGAAACAATCAAACAATATGATTGCACTTATATTCCAAAAAATCAAGCTGCATTCAATAAAATAAAACTATCAATCACCGGGATTTTAGATCGTGAAAAACCACCGGCTTTTGATCCTATGAATTAAACACTTATGGGTTAAAACCAAAATCATGAAAAATCAAATCGATATTTTCATTGTTGATGACAACAAAATTTTTTCGCTGGCGCTAAAGGCAAGTATAGAAACTGCTTTTGAAAATATGCACTTTAATTTACATTCATTTGAAACCGGCGAAAAGTGCATGGGAAAATTCATGCAAGTAAAACCGGAAATAGTCATTCTTGATTATTATCTCAATAGTAATTTCCCAGACGCTGCTGATGGTTTACAAATATTGCATAAAATAAAAAATAATAATTTTGACACTAACGTCATCATGTTAACAAACAATGATCAAATTGATATTGCTTTAAAATCATTTCATCATGGCGTATTCGATTATGTAGTAAAAAGCGCCAGTCAATTTAAAAAGATAAATAACTCCATCAGCAAAATTATTGCTAAAAAAGAACTCGATCATTTCAATAGCCAGGAAAGAAAAAACCAGGAAACCGAATTTATAACTATCAACAAGCAGAAAATAGAAGCCGAAATATCTAAATTGGCTGTTGAAGAAAAAAATAAAAATATAACTGATAGTATCAATTACGCGAAACGGATTCAGAACGCCAAGCTTCCAAAAAAAGATGAAATATTAGCTTCATTACCTCAATGCTTCATTCTTTTTAATCCTAAAGATATTGTAAGTGGTGATTTTTACTTTTTTCATAAAAAAGATGAAACTGTTTTTATTGCCGCTGCTGATTGTACTGGGCACGGTGTACCCGGTGCATTTATGAGCATGATCGGTTCTGAGCAATTAATGGATGCGGTTTTGCACAGCGATGATACTTCTGAAATTTTAAAACAATTAAACAAAGGAATTAAAAAATCATTACAACAATCAGATAGTGGCGACTCAACAAGAGATGGAATGGACATTGCCATCTGTTCAATTGATCTGAAAAAATTAACACTAAACTATACCGGTGCTAACAGACCACTTTGGATCATCCGTAAGGGGCAAACAGAAATTGAAGAAATCAAAGGAACTAAAAAAGCAATTGGCGGCTTAACAGAAGACGATCAACAATTTGAAAGCCATAACATACAATTACAAAAAGGAGATGTTTTTTACATTTTTACTGATGGATACTCGGATCAATTTGGCGGGGAAAGTGGAAAAAAATTAATGACAAAACTTTTCAAAGAAATTTTACTTAGCATTCAGGATAAGTCAATGCAAGAACAGAGAAAATATTTAAACAATTTTATGCATAACTGGAAATCAGGTATCGAACAAGTTGATGACATGTTAGTGATAGGCATACAATTATAAACACGATCACTCTTTATTAGTAAATATTATAACACTTTCGCTTATTACGAAAGTGTTTTTTGTGTTATAAATCAAAGTGTGAATGATGTAACATATACTAAAAGTTGTGTAACACTTTACCATGTAAACCTTCGCACATTTGTGGTATGAATATTAATTCAATATTAAATCTAATTAACATGAAAAATAAATTACTACATATTATTGTAACATCTGTTGCACTATTATCTTTTTCGAAAATAAATTTTGGTCAGGCACCTAACTTAGGAACAGTGGCCAATTTTGTTCTTTTTTCTAAAAATGGAGCTGTAAGTAACACGGGAATTTCACAAATTACCGGGAATGTTGGTACCAATAACGGTTCAAGTACTGCCTTCGGAAATGTGAATGGCGTTATGAACGACGCCAATGGGACAAGTGCACAATGTGCTACTGATCTATTAGTTGCTTATAACCAATTGAACAGTGCCGTTCCAACTTTTTTTCCTGCTCCTTTACTTGGAAACGGACAATCACTTAATGCAGGCGTGTACTATATTTCGGGTGCATCTACTTTAAATTCAAATCTTATATTAAATGGCCAGGGCAATTCTAATGCTGTATTTATTTTCAAAATTCAAGGGTCTTTATCTACAAATGCATCCGCTAAAGTAAAATTAATAAATGGTGCGCAAGCATGTAATGTTTTCTGGAAAGTAGAAGGCCTTGTTAGTATGGCTGCCGGCACTAGTATGAAAGGAACTATTATTGCAAATAATGCGGCCATTAATATGAGTACTGGCGATACACTAGAGGGAAGAGCATTAACAACAGCAGGCGCTATTACAATTAATGGCATACTTGCATACACGCCTATAGGTTGCGGAAGTCCTGTGCTTACAGGACCTGTTGCGCCTGATCTTGGTACTGCTGCTTGTTATGGCATCTTTTCCAGTAATGGTTCAGTCACTAATACAGGATCAACTTATGTTACAGGTCATATCGGAACAAATGCAGGTACAGCAACAGGTTATAATCCTTTATTTGTAGCAGGTACTATACATCCTATTCCTGATGGCTCTACCGCACAATGTGCAGCCGATCTATTAACTGCTTATAATTACTTAAACACATTACCTTATGATATTCAATTATTGTATCCCGCACAATTTGGAAAAAAATTGGTTCTTACACCACACACTTACCGCATGGGGGGTGCAGCAACGTTTACGGATACGCTTTATTTAAACGCACAAGGAAATACCAACGCTGTGTTTGTTATTCAGGTACAAGGAGCATTTTCATCAGGCACCTATGCAAAAGTGAAATTGATTAATGGAACCCAGGCAAAAAATGTGTATTGGAAAATTGAAGGAGCTGTTAACTTAAATAACTACACTGCTTTTAAAGGAAACATCATTTGTAATAATGGCGCTTTAGGTATATTAAACACTGGAGTTGTACTAGAAGGCAGAGCATTAACAACCAATGGCGCTTTAAATACTAACGCCATTAGTGTCACGGCTCAAGCTATTCCCACTAGTTGTGGAATCGTAGGCGTTTCTATTTTAGAGTTAGAAAACACAAACGCTGTTACAATTTATCCTAATCCGTTCAGTTCAACTGCAACTATTTCTATAACCGATCTATCTCAAATCAACAAAACTGAATTAAAATTATATAATGTTTTAGGAGAAGTTATTTTGAATGTAAAATTGACAGAACAATTAACAACTATCGAAACTCATACTTTTCCCACAGGACTATATTATTACAAAGTAATTTCCGGAAATCAAATTATACAATCAGGTAAATTAATTTCACAACAATAAATAAATTCCTCATTCAAAAATCTAAAAATATCTATCATGAAAAAATTTAATATAATCGCAGTCGGAGTCTTAACTGTATTATCTATGATTGGCAAAGCCCAGGATAATACCACTTCGAATATTACTACTCACGAAAAATTTGGCAACACGTTAAACCTGGGAGGAGGCGTTGGATATTATGGCTATGTAGGTCATCCTATTCCCGTAGGAACCATCAACTTTGAATTTGATGTGGTCAGAAATTTCACATTAGCTCCATTTGTTGGATTTTATACCTATCAACGTTATTACTATTGGGGCAATCCTAATGATGGATCATACCGTCAATATGCTTACCGCACAACGGCTATTCCCGCTGGTATAAAAGGCACTTATTACTTTGATCAGTTATTTCATGCAAATCCAAAATGGGATTTTTATGCAGCAGGCTCTGCCGGTTTTATATTTAGAACTACTGAATGGGAAAGTGGTTATTATGGCGACAAGAATGTATATAAAAATGTAAACCCCATGTATCTGGTTGTGCATGCCGGAGCAGAATATCACATGACTCAAAAAGCAGGATTATTTCTTGATCTATCTACCGGTGTTTCAACATTTGGTTTAGCAATTCACTTTTAATTAAGCAAAATCATATAAACTAAATAATTCCACATTATGAAACCTAATATCGGCATATCAGAAAAAAATTTAAAAAACAACGCTACCATTCTATCAACTATTTTATCAAACGAAATGGTATTGTATGTTAAAACCAGAAAAGCGCATTGGAATATTTCGGGTTCAAGTTTTATGGAACTTCACAAATTATTTGAAGCACAATACAGCCAATTAGAAGCGTCTATTGATGAAGTTGCTGAACGCATAGGTAAATTAGGTCATAAAACCATTGGTACCCTGAGCGAGTTTTCGAAATTTTCTACCATCAAAGAGCATCCGGGTAAATATTTATCATCTAAAGATACACTTAAAGAATTATTGGATGATCATGAAACGATCATTACTCAATTAAGAAAAGATATTGACGAATGCGTGGAGAAAAATAAAGACGCAGGCACGGCAGATTTTTTAACCGGCTTAATGGAACAGCATGAAACAACTGCTTGGATACTTAGAAGGTATTTGAACTAATTGATAAAAAAATGTCGGGAAATCCTAAAATATCAGAAAAAAATAATTCAAAAAAAACGATTAGTTTTTCTGAGAATGATTATTTAAAATCGTTAAAAGTTTTTTTTGAAGAAGTTACTCTTATATCAAGATTTACTATTCGCTTTTTTAAAGAAGTTGTTAAACCACCTTATGAGTTTAATGAAGTTGCGAAACAATCCTATTTGATCGGTTACAAATCATTTCCTTTAGTAGCAATCACCGGATTTATTATGGGACTTGTATTGACCATACAATCGCGGCCAACCTTAGCGCAATTTGGCGCCGAGTCTTGGTTACCGGCAATGGTAGCCGTATCTATTATCAGAGAAATAGGCCCTGTTATTACCGCTTTGATATTTGCGGGGAAAGTAGGTTCTGGTATCGGAGCCGAATTAGCATCTATGAAAGTAACCGAACAGATAGATGCTATGGAAGTTTCAGGCATTAATCCAATTAAATATTTAGTAGTAACGCGTATAATGGCGGCCACATTAATGCTGCCCATCTTAGTGATTGTTGCAGATGTTATTTCTTTATACGGCGCTTATATTGGAGTAAATTTAAAAGGAGATGTCAATTTCCATTTATTCTTTGTGAAAGTTTTCGAGAAATTAACCTTCATGGATGTTTTTCCTGCTCTTATCAAAACATTCTTTTTTGGTTTTATAATTGCGCTCATTAGTTGTTACAAAGGTTATAATTCTAATAAAGGAACCGTAGGTGTGGGTGAATCAGCAAATGCTGCTGTTGTATATGCGTCGCTCATGATTTTCATTATTGATATGATCGCTGTTCAAGTAACCAGTTTATTTATATAAAGATCATGGAAACAACAGTTGCAGAGATAACACATTTAAAAAAATCTTTTGGGAACAATCATGTACTAAAAGATATCAGCTTCAATATTAAAAAGGGTGAAAACCTTGCAGTACTTGGCAAATCCGGAAGTGGCAAATCCGTATTGATAAAATGCTTAGTAGGATTAATTGAGCCTGATGATGGCAAAGTAGTTTTACTGGATCAAGATATTTCTGAGTTAGATAATGAAGCATTAAACTTATTAAGAAAAAAAATTGGTTTTTTATTTCAAAGTGCTGCTTTATACGATTCTATGACAGTGGGAGAAAATTTAGCATTTCCTCTTCGTGACTTAAAAACTAAACCTAAAGAAGAAATAGATGCGTTAGTAATGGAGGCATTAGAAAATGTTGGCCTTGCCGATGCTATCGATCAAATGCCCGCAGAACTTTCAGGAGGTATGAGAAAACGCGTAGGTTTAGCGCGCACCCTGATCTTAAAACCAGAGATCATATTGTATGATGAGCCAACAACAGGCTTAGATCCTATTACCTCAAGAGAGATCAGTCAATTAATTTTAGACATACAAAAAAAATACAATACAGCAAGTATTATTATCACCCACGACATAGAGTGTGTTCGCATAACAGCCAATCGTATGATTATTATTAAAGACGGAGAATCAGTTGCTGAAGGAACTTACGACGAATTATCAAAATCAAAAGATCAATGGGTTAACTCATTTTTTAAACCGCACTAAAAAAGGAAATCATGAAAAAAGAAACAGGAAATAAATTAAAACTCGGAATATTCGTTTCGATCAGCGCTCTTCTTCTAACTTTAGGAATTTATTTCATTGGAGAAAGGCAACAATTGTTTAGCAATACATTTCACGTTAGTAGTATATTCAAAGATATCAGCGGGCTACAAATTGGCAATAACATACGTTTTTCAGGCATTAATGTGGGTGTCGTTGACGATATTCAACAAATTACCGATAGCACCGTAAGAGTAGATATGATGATCAATGATGACACAAAAAAGTTCATTAAAAAAAATGCTAAAGCCACCATCGGTTCGGATGGATTAATGGGAAATAGAATTGTGATCATTACTCCCGGCACAACCGGACAAAAACCATTAGCCGATAATGATGTGATTACAACATTACAACCCGTAACAGTAGATGACATTTTAATCAAACTAAAAGTAACCAGCGATAATGCCGCTAATATAACCAGCGACCTGTCTATTATAATGGCCAGCGTACGCGAAGGAAAAGGAACTGTGGGTAAATTAATTATGGACACAGCTTTAGCCAGAAACGTAGACCAGGCTCTAGTTAATATTAAACAAGGGGCAGGTGGCTTTAAACAAAATATGAATGCAGCCAGCCACAATATTCTTTTAAAAGGTTATTTCAAGAAAAAAAAGAATGACAAAAATGAAAAAGACGATAAGAAGTAAGATTGATTAAGATATCGAATTGATCAACTCCAACACCTGTTCTTTTTTTCTGTTCGAAACCGGAACTATTGAATTGTCTTTCATCACAATGTGGCCTTCCCCTTTTTCGTAACAAAATAAATGGTTCATGTTTACGATATGTGAGTGATGTACTCTCACAAAACCTACATCCGTTAATAATTCATCAAACTCTTTCATGATACGTGATACCATAATGCGTTTGCCATCGCTTAAATAAACCTTGGTGTAATTGCCATCCGACTCCAAACGTACAACATCATCAATATCTACTGAGTAAATGCGTTCCATCGTTTTCAAAACAATTTTTCTCTTGTTTTTTACCGGCTCTGAAATGTTATTAATTAACGTTTGGTATTTTAAATTCAGTTCTTCATGATTGATCGATTCTTCCGCTTTTTTAACAGCGGCTATTAAATGTACCGGCGACAATGGTTTTAATAAATAATCCAAAGCACTGTATTTAAAAGCGTCAATAGCAAACTCCTGATGCGCGGTTACAAATATCACTTTACTATCAATAGTGCCAAGCATTTTCAACAGATCAAATCCTGTTCCGTCGGGCATTTCAATATCTAAAAATATCAGCTCCGGTTTATGTTCCTGCACCGCCTTGTAGCCACTTGCTACAGAATTAGCCACAGAAACAACTTCAATATTTGGACAGTAGGATTTCAGTAAATTAGAAACTAATTCCTGACCATTTACTTCATCATCAATAATTACTGCTTTCATCATATTATACTATTTTATATGGAACCATAAATCTCACTTTCACTCCCGGATTGTTGGGATCGATCTTCTTTTTATCGATAATTTTTATTTCGCCTTTATGTTTTTCTTCATAAGTCAGCGTATGCATTCGTTCACGGGTAATCAATGTTCCCAATGACTCGTATGAAGAATTTAATTTCTTTTTCAATTTGATTGTTTCTTCTATCCCTACTCCATTATCTTCTATTTCATACACCAACTGATCTTCTTCCATCAACAATCTTACATCTACTTTCCCTTTGCCTTCTTTATAGAACAAGCCATGCTCCAAAGCATTCTCAATAAAAGGTTGTGCCAACATCGGTGGAATATGAATACTCTCCTGATCGATCTTATTATCTACAGTAATTACATAATCGAACTTACCTTCAAATCGTAATTGCTGCAACTCAAAATAATTATTCAATAATTTAATTTCAGACTCAATAGAAATATAGTCCTTTCTCGAAAAATCCAATATCATCCTTATCAATTCCGAAAATTGGGTAAGATAGGTGCCCGCTTTTAAACTATCCTGTTTAAAAATATAATTTTGAATAGCATTTAACGAATTAAAAATAAAATGCGGGTTCATTTGCGATACCAACAATTTTTGTTTTAACAAATTATTTTTTTGAGTCTCAATAATACTTTTTTGTTTTACATTTTTATATAAAAAATAAGCACTCACTCCCAATAACAGTAAAATAGCAGCAAACACGATCAACCAAATATTTTTTACTAAATTTTCTTTTTCATTTTGTGCCTGTAATGCTGCCAGTATTTTTTCGTTTTCTGTTTGGCTGATCAATTCTTTCTTTTCATACTCATACTTGAGTTTTTGTTCTAATAAGGCATTCTTCGCTTCCTGATTATCAATTATATTTTTAGTTTCAATATACAACTCATGCATCTCAGCTGCCTTTAACTCTTGCTTAGTTTCTTTATAGATCTCGTACAGTAATTTAGCTGCCATATTTATCTCAACAGGGTGTTTTATTTCTTGTCCTATTTTTAAAGACTTTTCGGCATGAGAAATTGCCAACGCATTTTTATTTTGCAGCTTAAATATTTTACTCAACAAAATATTACTGTGACTGATCTCCACTTTGTTTTGAGTGCTCTCAGCAATCTTCAACCCTTTCATGGCATATTCAATTGCTTTGTCGTATTTAGACTGAGAAATAAATATTTGAGAGATGTTTAAATAAGTCACCGAATTTCCACCATACTCAGAGCTCTCGGCCATGTCCACACTTTTTTGCAGGTACTCCAAAGCTTTGGTGTATTGTTTTAGTTCCGAATAATCAACACCTATTTTATAGCACACCGTGCTATAGGCAACATTGTATTCATTTTTATGATACAATTCATAACTCTTTATATGATGCTCTACCGCTTTATTAAACTCACGTTGCATAAAGCAAATATCCCCAATGGCCAAATGCACGTCAGCTATCCCAATTTCATCATGCACTTCTTCAAATATTTTCAAACATTGATACAATTGATTCAATGCCTTAATGGTGTTCCCTTTTCTAATATCAATTTGAGCAATGGCTTGCATCGAAATAGCCATATCTTGTTTGTTTCCTGATTTAGCGCACACGTCAATACTTTTTTTAAAAAACTCAACGGCTTTGTCATCATCAGATTGTTCGGAATAAATAATGCCTTGGTTATGCAAACTTCGCGCATAATATTTATAAAACACGGCATTGGTTGAAGTAAATTGTGTGCCAATATTTTTAGTTGAAATACGGCTTAACTCTTCATTGTATTTTTGCCATTCTCCCTCAGGAGCTATTTCAATTAACTGATCTAAGATGGAACATCGAACAGAATCATGTTTAGCCAGACTTTTTACCTTTAATAAAGAATCAATGATATCTTGCTGAGAAATTGCCTGAAAGCAAGTTAAAAAAACAAGTAAAAACACTAAACTGATTTTTATGCGATTCATGCTATTTAAAAAAAATTATGATTTACGAAAAGTAGTATTTATTAGGCAGGTAAAAAATTTTAAATCAACCTCGTATATAAAATAAATTATATAAATTTAAGCTTGATTCATTCATTGAATTTATCATGAACCATGAAGTTAACCATCACCAACATATTTAAAGATTTTACACGCAGCGAAAAAAATGCCGGATTGGTTTTAGTGTTTTGTACCATGCTATCTTTGTTTTTGGCTAATTCATCCTTTGGCGAATCTTACATTCATTTTTGGCATCAGGCTATTGGTTTTTCTTTTTTTCAGTTTGATCTCCACTTTAGTATTGAACATTGGATCAACGATGGTTTAATGACCATCTTTTTTTTAATGGTTGGGTTAGAAATAGAACGTGAATTATACGACGGAGAATTACACCCCATTAAAAATGCCATTTTACCCGTAGTTGGCGCCTTGGGTGGCATGTTATTTCCGGCACTCATTTTTTTGGCACTCAATTTTAATTCGGCTACTGCTAATGGCTTTGGCATACCTATGGGAACCGATATTGCCTTTGCATTGGGCATTATAGCATTAGCCGGAGATCGTGTGCCTGTATCTATTAAAATTATGCTCACCGCTATTGCCATTATAGATGACTTAGGTTCGATTCTCATTATTGCATTATTTTATGGTTCTGATATTGAGTTCACTTATTTATTCATGTCGCTTGGTATTTTTGGAGTATTGCTTTTATTAAATCGTTTACGGGTACACTCCATGATTCCTTATTTAGCATTAGGAATTGGTATGTGGTTTTTTATGATGCAATCCGGCATTCACCCTACAATATCAGGTGTGTTATTAGCATTTGCTTTTCCATTTGGCAAAGGCGATGAATCTTCGCCATCGATTAAACTACAACATCGTTTACATTTACCGGTAGCATTTGTTATTTTACCTTTATTTACATTAGCCAATACTGCCATTCCGGTTAAATCAGAATTTATCTCGGGCTTAAGCGGCACGCATTCGCTTGGTATTGCATTAGGTTTGATCATAGGGAAACCATTGGGTATTTTATTGGCACTATTTGCTGTTATAAAATTAAAGATCGTGAAATTACCGGCCGGCGTAACCTGGTACGATCTGTTATCATTAGGTTGTATTGCCGGTATTGGGTTCACCATGTCTATTTTCATCACACAACTAGCATTTACCGAAGAGGCTTTGGTTCAATCTTCCAAACTCACAATTTTGATCAGTTCTACCATAGCAGGGCTAATAGGACTTGCGCTCATACTTTTAAAAAAACAAACGGATAAATTACAGCAGATTTAACATTGATCCATTAAATTTTAAATTCTTACTTTTAAGCCATCATGACAAGTAAACGTTTAAGTTTAAATATATTTTTCAACGCTAATAAAATTATTCTTTGGATACAGCACAAGTTATCTCCTAAGCAATTTATTATTTTTGCCGCTATTTTAATTGGCTTAACAGCAGGTTTCGCCGCTGTTTTACTTAAATTATTTGCCCATTTTATTTTAAAAACCATACAAGTTCATTCTCCCAACGAACAATTTTTTTTAGCCTTATTTCCCTTTGTGGGAATTGCCTTATGCGCTTTTTACATTCATTATTTAAATGGCAATAAATTAGGAAAAGGCATTGCCAATATTTTATATGCCATTGCAAAAAAATCAAGCATCCTTCCCAAAGATCAAACTTACAGTCACATCATCAGTAGTGCATTAACAGTAGGCTTTGGAGGCTCTGCCGGTTTAGAATCACCCATTGTTACCACTGGCTCAGCTATAGGCTCCAATTTTGGCAGAACTTACAAATTAACTTATAAAGAAAGAACCTTATTATTAGCCTGTGGTGCAGCTGCCGGAATTGCAGGCGCCTTTAATACCCCAATTGCGGGCGTATTATTTGCATTAGAGGTCTTATTAGTAGAGGCTAACATTACTGCCTTTATTCCAATTTTAATTGCTTCGGCTGCCGGGGCACTTTGTTCTAAAATTATTTTACAAGAAGAAATTTTATTACAATTCAAATCATCGGAAATATTTGATTATAAAAATGTGCCTTTTTATATTTTATTAGGGATCATTGCCGGTGTGGTGTCTTACTATTATTCCCGCGTATTTATTGCCACCGAAAATTATTTCAAGCGTTTTGAAAACAAAAAGATCATCAGAGTGATTATTGGCGGTATTGGTTTATTTATTTTAGTATCATTAATTCCGCCTTTATTTGGCGAAGGTTATAATAGCATTAAATTATTATCCACACTTAATCCTCAAGCTATTTTCGAGAATTCCGTTTTAATTCATACCCACTCACTTTCCAAACCCATCATTTATTTATCATTGGTTATGGTTATTTTATTAAAGCCCGTTGCTACCGGTATTACCATTGGCAGTGGTGGTAATGGCGGAAATTTTGCACCTTCTCTGTTTTTGGGAGCTTTTGTTGGTTTTCTGTTTTCTTCTTTATTAACCGACATGGGAATTCATCTACCCATCAGCAATTTTACCATTGTAGCAATGGCCGGTATTTTAAGCGGTATTTTTCATGCACCTTTAACAGGAATATTTTTAATTGCCGAAATAACAGGCGGCTATGAACTCATTATTCCGTTAATGATCGTATCAGCATTAAGTTATGCTGTGTCTAAATATTTCATGCCTTTAAGTATTGATATGCTTAAACTCTCAACCAAAGAAAAAATAAATACTACCAATACCGATTTATATTTACTGAGCAATATCGACTTAGCTAAATTTATTGAACACGATTTTTCCGAGATCATGGATACTGCCAGCCTGAGAGAATTAGTAGACAAAGTGGCCTCATCAAAACGAAATATTTTTCCGGTGGTTAATAAGGACATGGAATTAAAAGGACTGATTACCATTGATGATATTCGCGATATGATGTTCAAACAAGACCTCTATGATAAAATATCTGTGAAGGAAATTATGCGAAAACCAAATTATGTTATTGATGAAAAAGACGACATTAACTCGGCCATGAAATTGTTTGACGAATCGCATTTATGGAATATTCCTATTGTAACAGAAAAAAAATATTTAGGATTCATCTCCAAGTCTAGCATCCTCGAAAAATACCGCGAAGTACTGATTCAAACTTCTATTGAGTAGACCTCAAAAAAATCATCAAAAAACAGAGCCCGAAGTAGTTTTAAAACAAGGAATAGAAAAGGCAAAAATAACTAAGCCTGTAAACTTACATTGGTTAAGACATAGTTATGCTACTCATTTACTGGAAAACGGAACGGATTTAACATACATACAAGAAATATTAGGACATAGTAGAAGTACAACTACAGAAATCTACACGCATGTAAGTAATCATAATATTCAGAAGATCACATCACCATTTGATAATTTATAAAGAATGCCTACTTTTATAGAAACCAATAGGAAGATAAAAACTAGAGGAATATTGCAAAAATTGCAATATTGGTAGGAAAAACCTCTTCCTATAAGGTAGTTATAGGGCATTTTAATGACAACACAAAAAGGACAAATTCGTATTGGACATTTTGAGAACTTCAAAGGTGAAGACTCCATACTTATTTCTGTGGACATCAATGGACTATTAGAACTTGAAGGCCTATTCTTGAAATTGGCTGGCGGACTTACTGAATTTGACTTTTCAAATTTGACAAGCCTAGACAATAAATTTAAATTGCAATTACAAGCATATAATGACAAAGACAATGTTGGTCTTAGACAAACTAAGCCAAAGACGTATGAGTGGAAAGTATCAAAAGAAAAATGGGGAGTATTTAGAGAAAAAATTACAGGGTTGAGAATGAATGTAGTTAGCGGACATCAATACTTAGACAGTGATTCTGTCGACAACGATGACTTACAAGTTATTATTTCATTAAATGAATACCCGTTGACATTTTGGTTGAAACATAAAATAGGTTTTTGATAAGTGAAGCTAACCGTCAAAGAAAAAAACGCCCTATAACACACGCTAAGGCAACAGTTTGGCAGACAACAAAGCTTTTGCAAAAGCGGTCGCTTCGCGTAAGACATTTATTTTGCTTTGCAAATGGCCAATAAATATTTAGCTTTGTTAGTAGCTTTCGGTTAGAAGCGGTTTCAAAGCCGCACTAGGCAAAGCTGCAAACCGTTAGTGGTAACCAGCCTTGACTAAACAGATATGAAAAAAATCAATTTATTAATTATATGGGCTGCAATACTCACTACAACCCCAAAACCAACGCAAGCACAATGTACTGCATGGTATAATCTTCAAGCAACAGATTCAATTTTTACAAATCCAGCTTTTGGGAATGCAACAACACCTGAAGCGGACAAACTTCATAGACCGTATGATTATTTGGCAACAGTTGCCGGAGGAGTAAAAGTATATGACAATAATGCCTCTGGAAGTCCTTATACAGTTTCAACAATACCGAAAACTTCATTAGGAAATCTTGATGCCATTAATTTGTTTCAAGATAGCATTTGGCTTTATGTATGTTTGGGCAATATTTGGAATACAAGTGAAATGGCAGGTCTTGCTATAATTGATGTGAGTAATCCTTTAATCCCAACCGTCTTGGATGTTTATGTTCACAGCGGTTTAACGGGTGGTTCGGGAGCAGTTGTTGTAAAAGGAAACTATGCTTATTTAGCAGCAAATAAAAATGGATTAATAATATTAGATATTAGTAACAAAAGTAGTATACAACTCAAAAGCACTATACCCTTCAGTAATACGTTTCCACATTCAACTACCGGAAGTTCATCGTTATACAATGCCCGTGGAGTTGGTTTAAAAGGAAATTATGCATACGTGTGTTATGATAGAGGCGGTTTAAGAATTGTAGATGTTTCAAATGTTAATTCACCATTTCAAATAAATCAATATTGCTTTACTCCATTAATAGACAAAGTAACGGCATACAATAATATAGCCATACATAATAACCTTGCCTACGTTGCAATTGACTACTACGGAATGGAAATATTAGATATTTCAAATCCGAATAGTATCACACAGGTTGGATGGTGGCACCCAAATTCTTGGGCTGATACTACAAACAATTTTAGTACTTGGGCAAATTCAAACGGTCATGCAAATGAGTTAGCGTATGATTCAATTTGCAGCAAAATATATTTAGCAGCCGGAAAATCTGACGTAGTAGCCATTGATGTTAGTAATCCTTCAACACCTATAACGTGTCAAACATACGGTAGTACTTCAGATGCCTATGGTACTTGGGGTTTAGACTTTTTTGATGAAAAAATACACCTTGCCTATATTTGGTCAGTTGCAGCTCCTCCTTATTCGAATTATACAGGATATAAGATTTTACAAACAAATTGTACGGCAACTAATGTGAACGAAAATAGTAATTCATTATTTAGTTTTACCCCGTCCCCAAATCCAACATCTGGAAATGTTCATTTAAATACACAAGGCCATAAAATCAAGAGTATTAAAATTTTCACTCTCACAGGAGAACTACTACAAGAATATTTTACAACTGATTTTTCAATTGCAAATCTTTCAAATGGAATATATTTTATTACAACACAAACAGACAAATCAACTTTCATAAATAAAATCATTAAACAGTAAATACTACAAACAGGCAAGTAAATTGAGCACAAGATGAAGCACGAACCGCTAACAGTACCTAAATTTAATTTGGGCTTCGGCATTTGCAAAAGCGGTCACTTCGTGAGGACAATTGTTTCATTTTGCAAATGTCTAATAATCATTTAGCTTTATTAGTAGCATTTCGGCAGATAGTGTTTCAAATCCCAAACTAAAATAAAGCGCTAAAACGTTATGCGCAACTTGAAAACGGAAACTCAGGCAAACTACACAGTAAAAAAAAGACAATGGCAAAAAGTAAATTAATAGAAATGAACAATGTCGGTATTGTTGTAAAATCTCTTGACAATGCTATTTCCTTTTTCACAGAAATTGGACTGACACTTGAAGGACGAGCAATGGTTGAAGGCGAATGGGCGGGAAAAGTAACAGGACTTGGAAATCAATCGGTAGAGGTTGCTATGATGATAACGCCAGACGGACATAGCCGACTTGAACTTTCACAATTTCTCGCTCCTGATACCATTGCAGACCACAGGATGGCTCCAGTTAACTCTCTTGGTTATCTTCGTGTTATGTTCAAAGTTGACAACCTTGATGAATTACTAACACGACTTGCGAAACATGGTGCTGAAATCGTCGGAGAAGTAGTTAACTTTGAAAACATTTATAAACTGTGTTACATTCGCGGGACAGAGGGAATTCTTATCGGCCTGGCTGAACAACTTGGTAATAAAACAGCGACAGACATTTTAGAAAAATCCTGACAGTTGACTTTTACTTAAAGTTTGTAATACAAATAAAAATAAGTTGGTTAACAGCAGCAATCAAAGCAGCGCATAACAGCACCTAAAACTTATGCGAGCGACATGCAAATTTTTCGCGAAAAGTATTTTCATTTTGCAAATGCATAGAAACATTTAGTATCTTTATTTAAACGTTTCGGTAGACGAGTGTTCCAAAACTGCACAAGATCTAGCTGCCAACCGTTACAAGCAATCCTAAACGACACAACCACAAAAAACAAATAATTAACATTAAACAAATATGACACAACAGAATTATAAAAATTGCCAAAGTTGCGGAATGCCTTTAAGCAAAGACCCTCAAGGTGGCGGCACAGAAAAAGACGGAACTAAAAGCACAAAATATTGTAGCTATTGTTACTCAATCGGAGAATTTAATGGAGGTAATTTATCTTTAAAAGAATTTTCAGAAGCATCAAGAAATGGAATGATTGAAGGCGGACATAACAAATTTTTTGCTTGGTTATTTTCTCGACCTTTTATGTTAGGACATTTGGAACGATGGAAAACTAAAAAATAAAAGAAATGACAATAGACGAACTTTTGCTAGACAAGACAATTAAACCGAAAGAAAAAACGGAAACAATCAGTAAATGGATTTTAGACAAATCATTGCCAATTGACGAACTCATTGCTTTTGCCGAAAAACAAAAAGACCCTGCAAAAGCTACCTCAATTGAAGCAATAGAATATGCTACGAAACAAAATCCAAACATTGGAGACGAAACGGTATTAACATTTGTAACAAGTACACTGGCAGCAAAAGCACCAAGGATAAAATGGGAAAGTGCAAAAGTAATTGGAAACATCGCTCATTTGTTCCCGACAAAGTTGGAAAAGTCTATTGACAATTTGCTCACCAACACAGAACACGAAGGAACTGTTGTGCGTTGGAGTGCAGCTTTTGCGTTAGGTGAAATCCTAAAATTAAAGACAAAACACAACAAAGACTTGTTTCCTGCAATAGAAACCATTTGCGAAAAAGAAGAAAAAAATAGCATTAAAAAAATATACTTAGATGCAATTAAAAAGACCAAAAAATAAGGGCATCTTGTAACACAACCTAAATTCAATTTGTGAATGTGACAATAGTAAACAGACACCGATGCACTTAAATTATAGGTTAGTGGGCACACATACATCAACACATCTATTCAATAGATATAATATAGAAGCATGAGCAAAATCAATAGTAATAAAAAGGAGCTGTCATTACAAAAACACGAAGATCTACTTAAAGTATTGAAAGCCCGTTTTGAGAAAAACATGAACCGCCATAAAGGATTAGAATGGGCTAAAATACAGGCAAAGTTATTGACTGATCCTGAAAAACTATGGTCGCTTAATGAAATGGAAGAAACAGGCGGCGAACCGGATGTTGTTGTTTATGATAAAAAAACGGGTGAATACATTTTTTTTGATTGTTCAGAAGAAACCCCTAAAGGCCGTAGAAGTATTTGTTACGACCGCGAGGCACTGGAATCAAGAAAAGAACATAAACCAAAAAACAACGTTATTGATATGGCTGCTGCCATGGGCATTGAACTTTTAACTGAAGAACAATATCGGGAATTGCAGAAACTAGGAAAGTTCGATTCAAAAACATCGAGCTGGTTGCAAACACCTGCTGATATTAGAAAATTAGGCGGCGCCATCTTTGCCGATTTTCGCTACGGCAATGTCTTCATCTATCACAACGGTGCAGAATCTTATTATGCTGCCAGGGCATTCCGTGGCTCATTGAAGGTTTAAATTTTAATTTCAATAATTGAGCAGGAAATAAATTGCTCAAACTTTAAGATCCTACTACGCTTTGAACAAGAGGCAGTCTCATAAGGGCAGCCTCTTTTGTTTTCTGTCACATCGAGCTTGTCGAGATGCTTAATTATTACTGTTTTTTGAGTTCTCGACAGGCTCGAACTGACAATAAAATTACTTTTGAGACAGCCTCTTGTTTTATATAACAACAAGCGAACTTTGTAAGCTTTCCAAAATCAGACCCATTCAAGAATACAATTTTTAAAAGAAGAGCTATCGCAGCGACTGATATTAATCATCTGTAATTTGCCTTTTTTTCTTACATTAGTATCTTAAAAAAACAAAATGAGTGATAATGTAAAGTGCCCCAAATGCAATTCAGATCTAACGTATCCAGACAATGAAATAATGATCTGCACGCAATGCTTCCATGAATGGAACCCTGAAGAAAAAATAGTTGAAGCCGACAATACCGATAAGGTACTCGACTCAAATGGAAACGAACTGAAAGATGGGGATACTGTAGTTGTCATAAAAGATCTTCCTGTTAAAGGTGCTCCAAAACCTGTAAAGGCCGGAACAAAAGTAAAAAACATACGTCTTACCTCAGGCGACCATAACATTGATTGCAAGATCGAAGGATTTGGTGCCATGGGTTTAAAGTCGGAATTTGTGAAGAAAGCATAACCATTTAAACACCCGGCAAAAAAACCGTTGATGGGCTGAAAATATTGACAAATACTGAAGTCCTAGAAATATTTAAAACAGGGCGATACTAAAAAGCCTTATGAGTAAGAAAACAAAATAATACCATAACATATGAAAAAAACTTTACTTATTCTATCTGCTTTATCATTGATCTTTACAGCAAAAGTTAATGCTCAGATCATTAACCCCGGATTTGAAACCTGGACAAATGACATGCTTGTTCCCTCAGCCATGAATCCTAACAGCGGAAATGATACTTATGGCTGGTGGGATTTTAATTACTTTAACAGCTCATTAGTTGGCAGCAGCCCTATTTCGGTTACCAGATGTTCAGATACAGTGCGCACCGGAAACTACTCTGTACGATTGCAAACCAAAGTGTACACGCCAACCTCCTGGAACATTTATAAAAGCTGGGGCATTCCATATATTGGCCATGAATACAATGATACGTTAGGGATTTTATTTAATGGTAAAGTAAATGTAAGTAACCAAACCTATAAACCTGGCATTGCATGTACTCAAAGTTTAACTCAATATAAATTCTACTATCAATACAAACCAAACGGAAATGACACAGCTGAATGCCGTGTATCTCTGTTAAGCGCAGGCTCATTGGTGGCAGGAGGAAAATTTAAAACACATGTAGCTACAGGAAGTTCAGGCTGGCAACAAGCTGTAATTAATTTCACGTATGTAAGCGGAGCAACACCCGATACGTTATTAGTATTGTATAGTTCTTCGTCGCTCGACCGTGCTCCAAAAGCAGGTAGCATTTTGTGGATCGATGATGTAAGTGTATCAAGTCCTACAGGAGTTGAAGAAATGTTGAGCGATGAAAACGCTATGATGGTTTTTCCTAACCCATCAAACGGTGTTTTTTCAATAAATCATCAAAACAATAAACCTCAAACTATTGAAATTTTCAATTTATTAGGAGAAAAAATTTATTCGGCAACAAACAATAATAAAAGGACATACGATATTGACATTTCCCATT
>Ga0066415_1000009_pt1 | contig 33089 bp, 29 predicted proteins | sample LakWasMet21_HOW5_2_FD_59542 | JGI IMG/M metagenome (GOLD analysis project Ga0066415, IMG submission 59542) | Freshwater sediment methanotrophic microbial communities from Lake Washington under simulated oxygen tension - Sediment Metagenome 21_HOW5 | ecosystem: Environmental > Aquatic >... | reverse complement strand
ATGCAAATTTGATCTGTTCTTGTTCCGAAAGTCCTTTCGTTTTAGAAGGATTGTCGGTTTGAGAAGTGGTTTGAGTTTGCTTGGTTGATTTACAGGAAAAAACACCTAATGTTATTACTAACATTAAAATAGATAAGGATATTTTGTTTTTTTTGTTTTTCAACTGAAATTTTAAATACGCTTCGACTCCGCTCAGCGTGACAAGTTTTAAAGTGATAACGTTGTGTAATCACTCATGCTAAGATCTAATGCTTTACCTTTTACTTCAGCACCTTCACCGATCATACTGTTAGCAACAACCGTGTTACTCAGTTTAGTGTTAGTTTGTATAATACTATTTCTTACCAAGGCATCTGTTACTGAAGAGCCTTGCCCTATAGAAACATGAGGGCCAACTATGGAATTCTTGATCACTACATTGTCGCCAATATAACAAGGTTCAATAATTAAACTATTTTCAGTAATAATGTTTTTTCCTTTTAAGGTTGCTTTGTCTTTATCAAATTCTAACACGCGTTGGTTAGTATAAACGGTTGCATCTTTGTTGCCACAATCCAACCATTCAGTTACTTTACCCGGAGTAAATGCAATACCTTTGTGTTTCATGTTTTCTAAAGCATTGGTTAATTGGAATTCTCCTTTTTCAGTAATATTATTATCTAAAAGATATTGTAATTCTTTTTTCAAATTATCACCATCTTTAAAATAGTAGATGCCGATAATGGCTAGGTTACTTACGAACGTTTCTGGTTTTTCAACAAAATCAGTAATCACTCCGGCATCATTTAATTTCACTACACCAAACTGACGAGGATCTTCAATTCCTTGTACCCATATCACTCCTTCCTGATTGGTATCCATCACAAAGTCGGCTTTAAATAAAGTGTCGGCAAATGCTACAACCGTTTTGCCTGTAATGGATGCTTTGGCACACATAATGGCATGGGCAGTGCCTAAGGCTTTTTCCTGATAACAGATGGTTCCTTTGGCTCCTTGTTCTTGTGCGATCTTTATCAAATGTTCTTCTACTTCTTTTCCAAAATCAGGACCAATGATAAAAGCGATCTCATCTACTTTTTCACCACATACTTTTGTGATGTCTTCTACTAATCGTTGAACGATTGGTTTTCCGGCGACATTGATCAATGGCTTGGGAACTGTTAAAGTGTGCGGACGCATACGTTTACCTTTGCCCGCCATTGGTATAATAATCTTCATAAAAAAGTCAAAATAAGAGATAAATAGAAACAAATATAATATTAAAAAACGGAGATTTTGCCAAATTTAAAGGCCAATCTCCGTTAAAATAATAGAAAGAATTAACGTTGAATAGTTAATTAGTTTGAAGAAAAAGGATGTGTTATAAGCATCCGGTTCTGCCACCATCTACAGGTAAATTGATGCCGTTAATGTAAGCAGCGGCTGGGGACGCTAAAAATGCTACCGCATTAGCAACTTCTGATGGTTCTGCAAATCGTTTCATTGGTATTTCTGCAATCATTTCATTGGTAATAGCATCTAAACCATGACCTGTTTTGGTTGATTTGTTTTCAATGATACTTTGCAAACGTCCGGTAGCTGTAGCACCAGGCAATACATTATTTACAGTGATATTAAATTGACCTAACTCATTAGCTAAGGTTTTACTCCAATTAGCAACAGCAGCTCTGATCGTATTAGATACACCAAGATTTGCTAAAGGCTGTTTCACGGATGTAGAAATAATATTGATCACTCGACCGTATTTGGCATTTTTCATTCCTTCAATACATGCTTGTACTAAAATATGATTACAGATCAAATGATTATTAAAGGCTGATAAAAATTCTTCTGTTTTGGCCAAATGAGCTGGGCCAGCTGGTGGGCCGCCAGTATTGTTAACTAAAATATGTACGATGGGTTGACGTTGTAAATACGCATCAACGATTGTTTTTAGTTCTTCAGGCTTCGAAAAATCTACACATAAATAGGAGTGCAGCTGACCGTTAGTTGTACTTAACTCTTGCTTGGTTTTTTTTAAACTCTCTTCGTTGCGAGCTACTAATGTTACACTAGCGCCTAAATCAGCCAATTCTAAAGCAATGGCTTTGCCTATGCCTTGTGTGCTTCCGCAAACGATGGCTTGTTTATTTTTTAAGTCTAAATTCATAGTTATATTTTTGATTTTAACACAGAGAAACTGAGTAGAGGAGTTCACTGAGTTTTTTATTTATTCTTATTAAATCTCTGTGTACTTTGTGTTCTCAAAACCTCTGTGTTGTAATATTTATTTTCTCTTTGCTGCAAAAAAATTTTTAATAATTTTAGAACATTCGTTTTCTAAAATACCATTTACAACAACTGTTTTTGGATGTAATACTAGTTGATCAATCTTCGAATACCCCTTTTTTTCGTCTTTGGCGCCAAACACAATTTTTGTTATATGTGTCCAATGTAAAGCGCCTGCACACATCACGCAAGGTTCTAAAGTAACATACAACGTACAATCGTTTAAATACTTTCCGCCTATGGCATTAGCAGCTGAAGTAATAGCTTGCATTTCGGCATGTGCGGTAACATCATTTAATCGCTCGGTATAATTGTGTGCTCTGGCAATAATTTTATTATCTGCTACAATAACAGCTCCAACAGGAACTTCGTCAGCTTCCAAGGCTTTTCGCGCTTCTTTCAAAGCTTCATTCATGAAGTATTCGTCAGAGTATAATTCCATATTGTTTTTCATGTCAGTCCAAGCGAAGTCGAGAACAGATTTATATTGAGCATCTCGACTACGCTCGATGTGACATTATTTTTGTAGACTTAAAGCAATATTTAATCTATTAATCACTTCATCTTTTCCTAACAAGGCTAACATATCAAACAACTGCGCACCACCGGCTACACCCGTAGTTAATACACGAACCAGTTGCATATCAATTTTTCCTAATTCAGGTTCAACAGAGGCAAACAGATCATGAATAGAAGTGATGGTCCAAGTATCTAAGGCGGCTAGTTTTTCAGTTAATTTAGTATAAGTAGCTTTAGAATTCTCATTCCATTTTTTAGTCATTACTTTTTCATCGTATGTTGTTGGTGCTACAAAAAAGTAAGACCCTAGATCATAAAACTCTGTTATAAAATGAGCTTTCTCTTTTATTAAACGGCAAAATTCAGTTACAAATGCTTTATCTTTTTTAATTCCTTTTGCTTCTAAAATAGGCATTACAGATGCGGCTAATTGCTCATCTGTTTGCATACGCAAGTATTGTTGGTTGAACCATTTTGTTTTTTCAGGATCAAATTTTGCACCTGATTTATTAACGCGTTCAAAAGAAAAACTTTCAATTAATTCTTCTTTGCTCATGATCTCACGGTTATCGCCAGGATTCCATCCTAATAAAGCTAACATATTAATGAAAGCATCCGGTGTAAAGCCTGATTCACGATAACCTACATAACTTTCGCCGGTGCGTTCGTCATGCCAATTGATCGGAAACATTGGCAACCCCGATTTATCACGTTTAGATAATTTTCCATTACCATCTGGTTTTAAGATCAATGGTAAATGTGCTAATTGAGGCATATCTGCTTCTAAACCTAAATAACGGTAAATCAAAATATGAGAGGGAGCACTTGGTAACCACTCTTCGCCACGTACAGCATGAGAGATCTTCATTTCAATATCATCTACAATATGCGCCAAATGATAAGTTGGCATCCCATCTGATTTTAATAATACTTTATCGTCCACTTGCGAAGAGTTTACAGTTACCCATCCACGAATGATATCATGAAAACGAATTTCTTCGTTACGAGGTACTTTTAAGCGAATAACATAAGGCGTACCGCCGTCAATTAATTTCTTCACTTCATCTTCCGGTAAGGTTAATGAGTTGCGCATGTTTTGACGCGTGATGGCATTGTATTGAGGGGCCACTACTTTAGCCGCTTCTAAACGTTTACGCATTTCATCTAATTCTTCAGATGTATCAAAAGCATAGTAGGCATGACCTGATGCAATTAATTGATCGGCGTATTTTTTGTAAATACCTAATTCTTTTCTTTCGCTTTGGCGATAAGGAGCATAAGGCCCGTCGCCAAAACCAACACCTTCGTTTGGTTCAATACCACACCATTTTAAAGCATTAATGATATATTCTTCGGCACCTTTTACATAACGTGTTTGGTCGGTATCTTCAATACGTAATACAAAATCACCGCCATGTTTTTTGGCAAATAAATAACTAAATAATGCGGTACGAACTCCGCCCATGTGTAAGCCACCTGTTGGGCTAGGGGCAAAACGTAATCTTACTCTTTTTTCCATAGAGGGCAAAGATACTATATAATATTTACTCTAAAAAGGGTATATTTAAACGAAAAAAGACCGAAAACTCGGCCTTTTTTAATATATAGCGTTATATCGCAATTAATAGTTGAAATTAATCTTTTGCTCCTTGACCCGCTGAGGCATCACTAAATTTACGTGGATCAACTTCGTAAGTAATGCCACCGGTTAATTGTTCAAGTTTTTTCTTGTCAATTTTCACAATTAGTGATTCTGTTTTAGAAATAACGGTTTTCTTTTTAAAGATGTCAGATAGTTTCATGATTTTATAATTGTTTTTTTGATAATGAATGTATAAATAATTAATATCTTCCTTCAGGATGTTTGTTATCTGTAACTACCGCTCCTACATTAGTTTCCAATAAAGTTGCACCACCGGTTATTTTAGCCAGTTGTTTTTTGTCAATTTTTACAATCGCTTTGTCTGCTTTTGAAATTGTGCTTTTTTTTCTGAAGATGTCGCTTAGTTTCATAATTTTATAAGATTATATTTTTTTAATGTAAAAATATGATTTTTCTTGATTTTAACAATACGTAATTTAAATAAGATGCCAAAGCCTTTAGTAAAAAGAATGAGTTTTATGGAAGATGATCTTGTGATCAAAAGGTCACTTATTCCGGGAGCTGGTAAAGGTGTGTTTACAAAAGTGAGTATAGAAAAGGAATCTATTATTACTGAATTTACAGGTGAGAAGATCTCTCATACAGTTGGGGCTGCGAGATTTATTTTAAAGCAATCACATTCTATACTTTACCTTAATAAAACGTATAGCTTAGATTCCTTAAAAGATAAAAATTGTATTGCAACTTATATAAATGATGCTAAAGGCTTAACAAAAGTGCCTAATTTGAAAAATAATGCTTCTATTGTTGTAGCACGAGGTAGACTATTTGTTATTGCCAAGAGAAATATTAAATCAGGCGAAGAATTATACGTTAGTTACGGGCCAAGTTATTGGAAAGCTATAGTGTATTATGGAGCATTGGATTTGAAAAAATTAGGATTTAAAAAAACTTAATGCCAAAAAATTAATTTTTTTTGGTATCTTCAATGATATTATTACGCCAGAGTTTAAAGGTCTAAGTTGTACTTTTCAAAAATTGAAGAGTGTGCATAAACAAATAAATCAGATCCTATTTAATAATTACAATCATGGTAACATCATTTTTTAATCCGTTTTTAGTACACAGTATTAAATTACAAGAACTTTTGACAGAAGCGTCGGTGCAAAAAAATCCTTCGTTTTGGTTACATCAGAATAATGTTCGTTCGTCTTTTTTTTTATTGGAGGGATTAACACGTATTCATGATAGGGCTTTTGATGAAAAAATATTTTCAAAATGGCATAAACGATTCAAAAAAATGGAAGATGCCTTCGGAGAAATCGATTATTATTTGGCATTGGAAAAAGAATTTAAAAAAAATAAAAAAATTGACAAAATAACGGTTGCTTATTTTACTCAAAAAGCTAAAAATAAGTTGGAGAAGTTGGATAACCGTTTATTAAAAAAAGAATGGCTGGTAGACAAATTAACTGAGTTTCATGAAGGCTTAAATGAATATACTGTTGTATACAATAAAGAATATTTGAACGAATTAAAACTGGCCATTAAAGCTGATATAGAAAGCATCCTGATCTTTATCCAAAAAACAGATTATTCTTTTACTCAATTTGAAAAACAAGTGCATGAGGTTCGTCGTAAATTGCGCTGGTTAGGCATTTATGCCCAAGCTTTGAATGGGTTGATCCAATTGAAGAGAACTACTAAAAAAAGTAAGTATCAAATAAATTATTTTACTAAAGACATTCTAAAATCACCTTATAATAAACTTTCGGCTAAACCAAAAAACATTGCTGTTATAGAATTTGACCATGATTCTTTTTTTGCTTTAAGTTGGTTAATTAATGAACTGGGTAAATTAAAAGATAGTGGTTTACGAGTTATGGCTTTAACCGAAGCTATTGTTAAAACATCCGATTACAATGAGCAACAGGCTAAAGAAAAATCACATACATTATTAGGCTTAGATAAAGATTTTGAAGAGAAGATCTTGAAACAGGTCTCAGAAACAGTTAAAATCTTTATTTTAAAAGATAAAATCTTGGATACTTTAGTGATAAAATAAATTCTACCGCATAATTACTAATTTTCCAATTCCTTTTTTAAAAAATGAATCGGCATCTGTTTGTCTCTTTTCAATAGCTTCGCCATTGTGACGTGTAATCACTCTATATAGATAAACGCCATTACCTAACTTATCACCAAATTCATCTTTGCCATCCCAAGCGTATTGCGTGATGTTTCTACCTATCCTGATGTTACCCAGCTCATTTTTAGTTATTTCTCGTACTACCTTTCCGGTAATGGTCATGATCTGTATAATGAATACATCGGGCACTTCGCTTCCGGTTAGTGTAAATACAAACCGGGTAGAGGTACTAAAGGGGTTTGGGTAATTTAAAACTTCAGTAATGGTTTGTTTAGTTTCAATTTCGAACTGAATGGAATAGTCTACTGAACCTGATACGTTTTTAGATCTATCAGTTGCCTGAACGATCATAGTATATTTACCGTTAATAGCAAGTTCAGGTTTCCATTCAATTTTACAAGAGTTGTTGGGGAGCTGAGCAGGAGTGAATTGAAGGGCATTTGCAAAATACAAACGTTTTTCAGCAGCTTGATCGGGGTATTTTATAAATACTGCAAAGTTAGAAGTGTCATTTAACGCAAGGAATTTATTTTCGTCTTTAAGAGTCACCAACACATGTGGTTTAGCCGAAATAATATCACCATTTAAAATGTGTGTACCATCAAAAGTCACATCGAGCAGTGGATTAATTTTATCAGAGCTTACTTTAAATGGGATGCGTGCAATATTATTGAAATGATACTGTTCATTTTGATATTTGATATGTCCGGGAGGATTAACATCTACCCATAGATAATTTAAACCGGGATATTGGTAACTATTAAAACTAATCGTATCCATAATTACCTGAGACGGAACAAATGGTTTTAACTTTAATTTTTGAGGCAATTGATGTGGAATACCTGAATTATCTTCTATCCAATAAGTAACCAATAAACTATCCGTAAATGGCACTGTTCCAATATTTTCAATAGGAAGTTTAATATTTAATTTATCTCCTTCAGAAAGACTATCATTAGTAAGTGCATAACCTTTCAATGGATTAATGGCACATTCAGGAGCCGGTTCATATATCACTTGCCATTTTTTAAGTTGTGGGGCGTTGTGTGTTACATTATCTTTCATTAATGCTACCAATTGAATATATGGATAGGTATTAGCATCGATGTGTGTATCAAGATTATATAGATCAAACGTAGTGTTAGTTAGAGCAATAGTAGGTACAGTGTCTGCCTGTCCATTTTGATTGATGCGAATAATTTTTAGTACAACGGTATCATTATTGAGTCCTGAAAAACTAGTGTACTTCCAATGTAAGCTATTCCATTTAGCGGAAGGGCCAATTATTTCAGATAGGATATGGCCACTATTCCATCTGGTGATCATACTATCTTCTAAATTAATAACTGATTTTGAATTGATACCTATTACTTCTTGTGCCGTTCCGGAAGCTCTCCCTTTTTTTCCGAAAATGATCATTGGCACTGTGTCTAATGTTGTATGAATGGCAGCACTACCAAAGCTCTCGAAGGCATTATACATGGCGGTGTTATAGGTTTGGGCACCATGAGCGTCAGAGCTGTAAGCTAAGATATAAGAACTGTCAGGGACTTGACTAATGAGGTAGGTTAAATCAGTTTGCCAGGTAGCAGTTGGTGTTCCGCAATAGGTGCTTGGCCCAAAATCATAGGCCCAAAAATCCTGATTTGCAAAAGCCAGACAATTGTTGTAAGGGCTTGCATAACCTGAAGCACCATTAATTCTGGTAGTCCATGGTTGTCCGGTAATGTTGTCAAAAACGGCAATCGTCCAACCATTAAAAGCAAAATGCCATGTCGCTTTTATACTGTTGTTTAACGAATACTGAATGTCCGAAAATGCTAACACATTGGAGAATCCATTTTGACATTTGAGTGATAAATAATCATTGAAGAATTGAAATTGACGTTGAGGTTTTTGGTACTGAATAAATTGATACGAATCATTTTTGAATTGATGAAAATGAGCTTGTGCCCAACCTGTTTTTACGCCAATTACTTGAAACGAACTTTCTCTCCATCGTGTAATATCTGTGGGAGATACTGAATCTTTGGTAATACGCCAAAAATATACAGTGCTATCGGCAAAAGGTAAATTGACGGTCCACTCGATTACACCACCAGAGCTTGTTACGATGGTTGAATTTATTGGACTAACAAAGGTATTGTTTGTGTCTAATTGAATTTTATAATTAGCACTTGGCGCAAAGGGATCAGCGGTAGATGCTTTTAATGTGATTTGAGAGGTGTTGGGTACTATAGCATATTTATATGGGTATATAGGTATTACATCACCGCCAGGAATAAATAGATCTACAATTCCTGTGGAGTTATTGCTTTCTGATAATTCACTGATCTCATTATAATAATCGATAAAAACCTTAAAGTGATTTAATCCTATGCCATTTTCAAAATCTTTTGAAATATAAAAACTAAGTGTGTCGGAATTATACGGCGCTTTAAACTTTTTTAAAAAATTGATCGTATCTCCCGACGGAAAATAACGTTCTACCCTCACTACAAAAGTGTCAGCAATGGCTTTTCCTAAATTTTTTATTTTTATATTTATACCAATAGAATCCACATAATTAGTGGTATTGAAATTGACACTGGTGTTCTTAATTTCATAATCGGGTTTTGCAAAAGCATTAAGCCTGATATAAGGGTCACCCTCTAAGGTCATTTCTAATCCTGTAATTTCCTGTAATTGATTAGAAAATAATGAATTTTTGTAACAGGAATTTTTAATAGCATCACCTATTCCTAAATAATAACGTTCATAAGCAATGGATCGGTACAATTCAGAGGAATAAAAATAAAGCGTATTTACAAGTCCGGTAGAGGAGGAGGCGATAAAGCCTATTGTTCCTTTATCTTGAATTAAAGTAAAAGCTTCAGAGGTACTGTTGGCTCCCAAGGAGTGAACATCGCCTGAATAGCACGAGTTAGCAATTAATAATGGGTATTTATCTTTATTGGTATAAGCGGTTGGATCATCAATGGCCTGATCAAAACCGTATAAAGAGGCGTGTCCAAAAAAGGTAATGATAGAAGCTCCTTCATCTATTAGTTGTTTTACAGAATCGCTCACATTAATTTGTATAGGAGCTGTAGAATTTTTTTTGAAAGTAAAGACCTGGCCGCCATACAATGTATCGGTTATAATTCCTTTATAGGAATTTAAATATGTTTGAAATAAAAATTGTTGCCCTTGATCATAACCACCCGAAAAATGCAGTACGCGTTTTCTCCACTCATCATGGTTCGGTAAATTGGTTTCATGCGAAATAACTTTGTTGAGATACCAGCCTGCTTCTGTGTTATTTTTAGCCGATACACGGCCTACCGGAATAAAAGGTGTTGCCGAATTTGCACCATGAATTCCGGTTGTTAATAAATTATCTGACGCAGGAATTCCCATGGTGGGTAATTCGCTCGCATTCCAGTAGGTAACGGTTGTTCTTACAAGATCATTTTTAATAGATTTTCCTAATAGTAATAAGTACTTTGGAGGAACTATTAAACTATCACTTAAGTATCTGCAAAAATTTTTAATTGCTAAAGGATTTTTTTTGTTTCCATAAGCAAACTGATCGTATAATTCATCTATGTATGCAAGAATCACGTGGTTGGAACCTCCAACAATGCCCTCTCTATGAATTTTATAATCAGTAGCCGCTGTTTGCAAACCTTTATGAGATACGATCAAATAGGCTGAGTCCGGATTGGAAGTTTTATAATCGATGAAATAACCATTTTGATTTACAGGAGCCATAGAGCTAACGTTTATCGTATTACTGCTAACAGTTAAAAAACATTTTTTTTGTGCACCACTGTTTGGGATTAGGGCTTTGATATTACTTCCGCTTGCGGAAGTTGAAATATATTTGTGATTTGTGAGGTCATATAAAATAATTGAGCCGCCACCAACGCCTACGTTTTGTATATCAATATATGTTTTAGACAAAGAGGTGTTGTCATCAATGAAAAATATTTTTTCGGAAGCACCTAAAAAGTTAGGTAATTCAGGATATTTTAAATACAAGTAATGAAGATTAGTATAGTTGTTAATAGCGCTAAAAAAAGGATTATTAGCACTTGTGAGCCTTACGGTTGAAATATTTTGTAGTTTGTCCGAAGTGATCTGCTTTTCAATTGAAAATTGCTTGTATCCTGTAAATGTGGTATCGTTGAGGGTTGTATAACTACTGGAGTTATCGAGATAATCTAATACTAATTGATGATCATAACCATTACTTAAAAAATTTTGAGAGGTACCGGAATAGCTTGTTTTTAGATATACCGGTAAGCTACTTGATTGATAAATATTTAGATTACCAAAATTGGTTTGTATGGTTTGTCCTTTTGCCATTACAAATCCATAGCCTTCGGCGGTAACATATCTGGGATCAGAAATATTACTGGTAAAAGTTTCGCCTAAAGAATAATAGCTGTTACCGGCCATTACTTTTTCGCTGTAAAAATAATTTGTTGGAGTGTAGCCGGAAAAATTAAGGTCGGTTTCTACTGTTACACGTTTATTACTGATAGAAGTGTTCCAGGTCAAAAAGGCATAACTGGTATCATTAAATAAGGCAACATAAGGATTTGGTAATCTTGTGATATTTGTGTAAGCCAAGGAATCAAAACGTCCATCATTTTTTTCTGCATAAAATTCTATATAATCTGTTGTGTTAAAAACACCGTCATTTTCACCATTAATATAAAGATATTGTTCCTGTCCTTTTATAAATAATTGAAAATTTCGGGGATCCATGCCGTTTATTGGAACCCCTGCATTAACCAATGTGGTGGAATCAATGCGGTATAAGCCGTTTTTTGGAATGTTTATCCGAAAATGTTGTTGATTGTAATTTACCCATTCGTTCCCATACTGTTGAGCTGAGAGTTTCAGCAATCCACAGAATAAGAAAAACGTGATGAATAAACGTTTTATCATTTTACCAATTTTTTGTTAATGTCAATTTTTACAGTGAAAATATGAGAGTACAGTGAAGTGGAAATATTACCAATATTAGTCATGGCATAATCCAGAGCAAAAACTTTGTATTTTAATCCCACTCCAATATTAGGTTGTACTGTTGTAACATCTGTGCCTTGTATATTTTTCATTTTTTGTACATTACCAATACCACCTCTTAAAAACACAAAGCCTTTGTAACCTGCTTCTAAACCAAAGGCCGGTTCCATACTCCATGCTTTGGTTTTAACCACGGTGTTACGTTTTCCGTCAAAAGTATTAATGAAGTTTAATTCTCCACCCAATGAAACACGGTCTTTCCAAACATACCAGGTACGTGTTACCCCTAAAATTAGTTTGGGCATTGTCACTTCTACTGAGTTTGCCGGAATATCATTTCCGGTTACTGCAAAAGTTTGTTTCACGTCATCTGATAAATTGTAACTCCAGGCATTAAAAGTTCCTGTAATATCGCGACCCATAGCAGCAAAACGCCATTTTTTGTAATCATACATAGCACCTAGATCTAAGCCAAAACCCCAGGCACCACCAAATTCACCCAGTTTACGGCGAATGATTTTAGCATTAGCACCAATTTTTACACCTTTTAGTTTTTGGATGTTGCGAGCATATGATAACAATACTGCCGCATCTACGGCATTAAAGGATTTTAAACGAGAATAGTCTACATTGCCGTTAGCATCAATTAATTCGGTGGTGTTTGGAATGTTATCTACCCCAAAACGAATAAAAGTCAGTCCGGCTACACTATTGCTATCAATGCGTTTAGAGGCTCCGATAAAATCGTATTTGGCAATACCGGCAAAATACTCGGCATGCATTAAGCCTACCTGTAAATTACTTTGTTGTAGTAGTAAACCAGCCGGATTCCAATAACCTGCGGTAACATCATTAACAGAAGCTACATTGGCATTTGCCATAGAGAGCGCACGAGCGCCCACACCTACGCTTAAAAACTCATTACTATATTTTGCTATCTGGGCATTAGAAATAAAGCTAAAACCCAATAAAAAGGTGACTAAAAATCGTTGCATATCGAAGTATTAAAGATAAGAAAAATTATTCTCTTAGTCAAAACGGCGTTTTAACATATTTATTGTGAAAATCCTTAGAAAATAAGGTGCTGAAAAGGCTAGCTCCATTGCGATTCATATGTTTGTTATCCACAAATAAGCGATGGTTTTTTGAAATGTTGTTGTTCGAATAATCCCAATATTCAATTTTGTTCAAATAGGCAATGTTTTGTATTTGGTTAATGACCTGCTGTTTGTTAATGACTTCTTTTGTGCCGCCATCTATAATAGGAGAGCATACTAAAAGTAATTGAATGTGATTTGTTTTTGAAAACTGAATAATAGAGTCGAGGTATTGTCTGTTTTTAAGATGAATATACGAATAGCCTGGTTGAGGTATTTTTCGTTTCAATGGTGTATTTATTTCGGCTGTTTGATAGCCTTTGTAACAAAGTGTATCGTATTTTCCGGGCACATTAAACCAGCCATGAAGTGATACACTTAAATAATCGATCTGACTATACGGTAGTGAATGTATGGGATTGTAATAAAAAGAAGTGAAGCGAGGGTCAATATTATTTAATTCTTTTTGTAACACAGTATTACTTAAATAAGGGAAATATCTTGGGAAACTATAGAGCCTGTTTGAATCATATTTTAACGCAAAGTAATCAAGGTTATAGATCAAGAATTTAGGAGTGCCATGTTGCGAACAAAATGTTTTTAAAATAGCTAAACTAATTTTTGGAGAAGCCCCGCTGATACCAATATTGTAACTGTTTAATTTGGTGATGGAATCAAAGATGCCGGGATGAAAATGCATTTCGGCTCGCGACGAACCCATGAATAGAGCGTCATAATGATTTGTGTTTAAAAATAGTTCATTGTATTTATTGTAAATACCGGCTTTATTTTTTTTGATCCCAATATATAAGCAAGCCCGATACGCATAAAGCGAAGCAAGAAAAAGGAGGCTATATAAGATTAGTTTTTTGATCAAAACTGAAAATAAATAAAAGTGTTTGCGTTAAAGTTTCCAAATAAAAAAATAAAGAAAAGCATCATAAAATAAAAGGATGGTTTCAAAAATGTTTTATAGATACTCAGTTTGCTTTCAAGATCAAATTCTTCGTTGAGTTCTTTGATGTATAGGATCATTATTAGAAATAGGAGTATCGTAAAAAAGAAACTTCCTTTAATATGGATGAGGTGCGATATGCCTGAACTAGTATTGAAATCAATAAAAATAGATTGGTAGATCTGTAACAATTGAGCTGCGCTTTCGGATCTAAAAGCTATAAAAAATACAGAGATAAAAAAAGTAGTATATAGCCAACCTAACAATTTATTGAATTTTAAATTCGGAAAGCGTTTTTTGATTAAACCTTCCGATAAATAAAAAATACCATTGAGTGCACCCCAAATTAAAAAGGTTATATTGGCACCATGCCAAAACCCACTAAGAATAAAGACAAATAGAATATTAAAAGCCCAGCGATTTATACTAACACGATTACCACCTAATGAGAGATACACATATTCTCTGAACCAACCGGTTAAACTTAAATGATGGCGCTTCCAGTAATCGGTAATGGAACTTGATAGCAAGGGACGCTTCCAATTAAGGCTGAGATCTATTTTAAATAATTTAGCCACTCCGGTGGCAATATCTGAATAACCTGAAAAATCGCAGTACAATTGTATCAAGAATAAAAAACCGGCAACTAATAATTCCAAAGAATTATATGAACCGACATCGCTAAATATCGGATTAACGATTAAAGCTATATTATCAGCGATCACCATTTTTTTAAAGAAACCCCAGATGGTAAATTTCAGGACTCCTTCCCAATCAATATCTTTAAAATAATGACTCGCCTTTAGTTGTGGCATGAGTATATGATGTCGCATGATAGGGCCGGCTACCATGTGCGGAAAAAAGGATACGTATAGCAAAAAATTAATTAAAGTATCATCGGCTTTGTATTTATTTCTGTAAACATCAATGGTGTAGCTGATAGACTGAAAAGTATAAAATGATAAACCGGCCGGAATAATAATGTTAGAGAGCAGGTGTTCGTTATTGGAAAAAAGTTGCACACCTGAATTGTAAAAAAAGATAAAGTATTTAAAAATAAACAACACCCCAATATTGCTTACGATGCTCAGTATTAAGAAGGTTTTTCGTTTGCTGTTGTTATTGGAATTAGAAATGAGTTGTGCTAAATAAAAATCTAAACCTGAAGTGCCAATTAATAATAACAAAAACCAGGGATTGTAGGAAAAATAAAAATAATAGGAAGCTAAGAGCAAAAAAATATTCCTCCATTTTGGATTGACGAACCAATAACCCAAAAAAACGCAGGGTAAAAATATCAGAAATATGAGGGAGTTAAAAAGCATCCTTTGTAAATATACAAACGATTTAATTTATACTATATTTACGTCGTAAATGAATATCAAAAAACATATCCCAAATACGATCACTTGCGGTAATTTATTATGCGGTTGTTTGGCTATTGTACAAGCTTTTGAAGGTAACTTGATCTGGGCTTCTTATTTAATAGGTATAGCAGCAGTATTAGATTTTTTTGATGGTTTTGCAGCACGTTTGTTAAAAGTAAGTTCGCCTATTGGTAAAGATTTGGATAGTTTGGCTGATATGGTAACCTTTGGCGTTGTGCCCGGCATAACCGTGTTTATTTTATTAAGAATGAGCATTGAAAAATATTATGAGTTAGACCTGAATCAGAATGTAGCTTTTGTGGCCTTTTTAATTCCCATTTTTTCGGCGGTGCGTTTAGCTAAATTCAATAATGATACACGTCAGTCCGATTCCTTTATTGGGTTACCAACTCCGGCCAATGCAATTTTAATAGGATCTGTGCCCATTATCTCAGTGTATGATGATTTTAATTATGTATATCATCCTTATCTTTTAATTGCAGTAACTTGTGTTTTAAGTTTTCTGTTGGTGGCCGAATTGCCTTTATTTGCTCTCAAATTCAAACATTTTAAATGGAAGGATAATGAGATCCGTTTTGTGTTTTTAGCTTTAAGTTTGGGGTTGTTAGTTATATTTCAATTCGTTGGAATTCCTTTAGTGATCATTCTTTATATTTTAATGAGCCTGATCAATAATTTGTTTTTCAAAAAAAAAGCTGTTTGATTTTTTACTACAGAGTTACAGAGAAACAGAGTTTTTCCTTTTTAATACATTTTTTATCTCTGTGCTCTTAGTGTCTCTGTGGTGAGCTTTTTCTCCATAAACGCACTAATTCCATCATGAACGGCATTTCATTTTCATATTATATCTCTAACTTTAAAGGGTGATAAAACTACAGCAAATCCGCAAATCGTACCGGCTAGGAGATACTTCATTTGAAGTATTAAAAGGAATTGATACACACATCAAAGAAGGAGAGTTCGTTTCCATTATGGGTTCTTCGGGTTCGGGGAAATCGACACTCCTAAATATATTGGGCATTTTGGATAATTACGATTCCGGTAATTATGAATTGAATAATACTGTTATCAAGAATTTATCTCAAACTAAAGCGGCACAATTGCGGAATCAGTTTTTAGGTTTTGTATTCCAATCGTTTAATTTATTGTCATTTAAAAATGCTGCAGAGAACGTTGCGCTACCACTATATTATCAAAAAGTATCTCGTAAAGAGCGAAACAAAAAAGCGTTGGAATATTTGGATAAAGTTGGTTTGCGCGAATGGGCCAACCATTTACCGAGTGAAATGAGTGGTGGACAAAAACAACGCGTAGCCATTGCTCGTGCTTTGATCGGAAATCCTAAAGTTATTTTTGCCGATGAACCAACAGGCGCATTGGATTCACAAACATCAGCTGAAGTGATGGATATATTTAAAGAGATCAATCAACAAGGTAAAACCATTGTGTTAGTGACTCACGAAAATGACATTGCAGCGATGACACACAGAACTATTAGATTAAAAGATGGCCTTATTATCTAAGAAGTAAGATCTTGAATTAAGAATTAAAAACATTATTATATAGCTACTTCATATTTTCAATTGAACAAAACAAATCTTAAATCCTACTTCTTAAATCATAAATAACAATGTTCGACCTCGACAAGTGGCAGGAAATATTAGCAACCATTAAGAAGAATAAACTTCGTACTATTCTCACGGCCTTTAGTGTAGCGTGGGGGATCTTTATTTTGATTATTTTGTTAGCTGCTGGTCAGGGATTGCGTAATGGAGCTCAGGAACAATTTGGCAGAGACGCGGCTAATAGTATCTGGATCAATGCGCATGAAACCAGTATGGCTTATGGTGGATATAAACCCGGAAGAAAAATTCAATTAACAAATACTGATTTTTATAACGTGAAGAATAAAGTAGCCGGAGTAGATCACGCCACCGCCACCTTTACCTGGCGCGAAAACAAAACACTGTCGTATAAAAATGAACATGCCGGATTTTTAGTACGTTCCTGTGCCCCCGACCATCACTTATTGGAAAAAGCAAAAATAGTAAGTGGACGTTTCATTAATGAAATTGATTTTAATGAATTTCGTAAAGTGTGTGTGATCGGTTTGCCGGTACTAGAGGCCCTGTTTAAAAAAGAAGACCCAATCAATAAATTTATAGATGTTGGAGGCACCGCCTATAAAGTGATTGGTGTTTTTAATGACCCGGGTAAAGGCGATAATGATCGTATTTACATTCCTTTATTAACTGCTCAACGTATCAATAACGGAAAAGATAATGTAGGTGTGATTTGGGCAAGTACCGGTACGGTGAGTGTGGAACGAAGTGAGCAAATGGTGAATGAGATAAGAAATACTTTAGCTAAGAAATATAATTTCAACCCTGAAGATAAAAATGCTCTTTCTGTGTATAATAATAATGTTGAATATAAACGGATTATGGGCATGTTAGATGGCATCAAATGGTTTGTAATCATCATTGGTATTTTTACATTGATTGCCGGCGTTGTGGGGATTAGTAATATTATGATGATCATTGTGAAAGAACGTACTAAAGAAATTGGCGTGAGAAAAGCGTTAGGAGCAACTCCTGTTTCCATTGTTATGTTGATCATACAGGAATCTGTATTTATAACATCTATTGCAGGTTATGTTGGCTTGATGGCAGGAATCGGTGTTGTAGAACTGATCCGTTATTTTAAACTGGAAGGAGATTTTTTTAAAAACCCTGAAGTGGATCTGAGCATTGCTTTAACTTCGGTTATATTAATTATTGTGGCAGGAGCTCTGGCAGGATTGTTTCCGGCGTTAAAAGCTGCTAAAGTTGAACCCATCACCGCCTTAAGAGAAGAATAAATGATTTTTGACAGAGATAATTGGCAGGAAATTTTCGCAACGATCCGTAAAAATAAATTACGGACCTTTCTCACTATGCTTGGCGTTTTCTGGGGAATTTTTATGTTGGTGATCATGTTGGGTTCAGGTAATGGGTTACGCAATGGGATTTTAAAAGATTTTTCGGGTACTGCTACTAATAGTTTTTATATGTGGACGCAGCAAACAACCAAAGCATACAAAGGAATGAAACCTAATCGTAATTTTAACTTTACGTTAAGTGATGCCGGAGCTTTGAAACAATTAGGTGACCTGGAAGTGATCTCTCCGATGAACCAATTAGGTGGTTATGAAGATGCTAATAATGTAATGCGTGGATTAAAAACTGCTGCCTGCGAGATACAAGCTTGTTTTCCTAATACTACTCAAATTGTTCAGGTGCGTTTAAGTAAAGGACGATTCATCAATGATCTGGATATTAAAGAAAAAAGAAAAGTGTGTGTGGTTGGTCCTTTGGCCGTAGAATCATTATTTAAACCGGATGAAGATCCGATCGGTCAATACATTCGTATCAATGGTGTGTATTTTAAAATTGTGGGAGTCACTGCTCCAAGTGCCGGTGGACAAGAGGGCCGCCAACAAGCACAACGTATTAATATGCCATTTTCAACGTTTCAAAATGCCTTTAATTTTGGTGATGTGATCGGTTGGTTCGCCATAAAAACGAAAGAAGGTGTTACTGCCGAAGAAGCCGAAGAAAAAGTAATGGCTATTTTAAAAGAGCGTCATAAAATTGCACCCGAAGATACCAAGGCTATTGGTCACTGGAACATGGCGGTAGAGTACAATAAATTAAATGGTTTGTTTATTGGTATTGAAGTATTGATCTGGATCGTTGGTATTGGAACTTTATTAGCGGGAGTGATTGGTATCAGTAATATTATGTTGATCGTGGTAAAAGAACGCACCAAAGAGATTGGCGTGAAACGTGCTTTAGGTGCCGTACCTGCACAAATTATCGGACAAATATTAATGGAAGCCGTTTTTTTAACGGCAATTTCTGGTTATTTTGGTTTGGTATTAGGAATAGTATTGTTAGAAGGATTAAATTCGGTCATTGGAGATTCGGGTGAAATGTTTACTAACCCAACAGTTGATTTAAGTATTGCCGTAAAAGCATTAACTGTATTGATTATTGGTGGCGCTTTGGCAGGATTGATCCCTGCACGAAAAGCAGTGATCATTAAACCGGTTGATGCTTTAAGAGCAGAATAAAGAAATTTAAATATTGAATTAAAAATGAATAAGAAGTTAATTTTAAGTAGCTCATACGTTGGTAATGGTGCGGTTGGTTTTTCCGAAAGAGTGTGGGTCAGAACGTTAAGAAAAAGTCCAGTGGACTTTTTTAGTGATGAGCCGGAAAGTGTGCAGGCAATTTTTTCTGGAACTTTTGTTCAAGCAAAAGAAATATATAAAAACTAAAAAAATATTTAATAAATACACTATGCTAAAAAAAATCAGAAACGCTGTATTGATCCTTATCCTTGTGGGAGGCTTATTTTGGACTTTTTATTATTTATTTCAAAAATCAAATAAGCCACCGGTAGTATTCCAAACCTCTCAACCGTTTGATACAACCATCATCAAAAAAACAGTGGCCACAGGTTCTGTGACGCCACGTAAAGAGATCAACATGAAATCGCAGGTAAGTGGCATCATCGAAAAATTATATATTGTAGCCGGACAACAAGTAAAACAAGGCGATGTGATCGCAAAGATCAAGATCATTCCAAACATGTTGAACTTAGCGAATGCAGAGAACCGTGTGAGTGTAGCGCAATTAAATTACGATAATTCTAAAATAGAATATGATCGCAACAAACAATTGTTTGATCAAAGTGTGATCTCAAAATCGGATATGCAAACATTTGAATTACGAATCAAATCTACACAGGAAGAATTAGCAGCCGCACAAAATCAATTGCAAATTATTAAAGAAGGCGTTTCTAAATCATCAGGCTCTGCTACTAATACCTTAGTAAAAGCAACCATCACCGGGATGGTGTTAGATGTGCCGGTAAAAGAAGGTGGACAAGTAATAGAGAGTAATACCTTTAATGAAGGAACAACCATTGCTTCGGTAGCTAATATGGGTGAAATGATCTTTGAAGGAAAATTAGATGAGAGTGAAGTAGGGAAGGTGCAGGAAGGAATGGACATTGTATTAACCATTGGTGCTATTGATAAAGAAAGTTTTAAAGCCAAGTTAGAATACATTGCACCAAAAGGTATAACTGAAAACGGAGCTATACAGTTTTTAATACGTGCATCTATCAGTAAAGAAAACGCCGCTTTTTTACGTGCCGGCTATAGCGCTAATGCTGATATTATTTTAGCGAAGAAAGATAAAGTATTGGCCATTAACGAAAGTACTTTACAATTTGAAAAAGAAAGATCATTTGTAGAAGTTGAAACTACTAACCAGCAATTTGAAAAACGTTATGTGAAAACCGGTTTATCGGATGGTATTAATGTAGAAATTTTAGAAGGATTAAAAAAGACCGATAAAATTAAACAGCCACAATTGGCAACAGTGGAGAATTAAAATTTACTTTATTTGAACATGTCCCCCTCTGGAGGGTGCAGGGGAAGGAAATGTAGTGTGACTATTATTTTTTAATTCAACGCTCTATCTTACTAATTTTGTTATTTTATATATTGCCACACGCCAATATATTAGTCTCGGACTACAAGTCCGCGACAACTGGGGTAGTATTGTATTTTCTGCTTCGTTCAGCTGTTAAGTTATAACTAGCAGATTGGCGTATATTCCATTTATAAGTATTTGTAAAATCTTAATTCACCAACCCAGTTTCTACATCTTCGCGATAGGCGTGGCGATCAATTTCTTTACCGGTCTCATCATAAAATAACCAAAGGCTGTCTTTCAAATCGTTTTTATACCACCCCGCATAATGTAATTTACCGCTAGAGTAATATACGTTTGTAGCACCATGGCGCTTGCCTTTGTCATAAAAACTTTCGCTCCATTTTTCACCGTTCTCATAAAAAGAAATCCATTGTCCGTGGCGTAAACCAAAACGGTAAGCGCCCTGAAATTGAGTAATGCCATTAGGGTATTTTTTTACAAAATCTCCTGTGTAATCTGTGTCTGGCGGCGAAATGGCATATTTATTATATTTATTAATAGTAACGGTTTTGGTATTGGCTGCACCGGTTAATGAATCTTGTTTAGCTTGGTTGTTTTCGGTTTGACCGCTTTTACAATTTGTAAACAGCAAACTAAAACAAACAAAAACAGTGGATAAAAGTGTAGTGAATTTTAACATGGTATTTATTTTTTGCGTTCAATAGAATAATTAACGAGTTGTATCAGGCTTTGTTTGGATGCGCTATCCGGTACTTCATTTAAAAAAGCAAGGGCTTTGTCTTTGTATTGGTGCATAACCTGTTCGGCATATTGTATGCCGCCTTTGGCAATCACAAAGCTTACCACTTCGGCTACTTTTTTAGGATCGTCGTTATGGTTTTTTACGATATTAATGATGCGGCGTTTTTCTAACCAGGTACTATTGTTCAATGCATAGATCAATGGCAAGGTCATTTTCTTTTCTTTGATATCAATACCCGTTGGTTTGCCAATAGAGGTATCATCGCCAAAATCAAATAAATCATCTTTTATTTGAAAAGCAATTCCGGTGTTGGTACCAAAATCTTTAAAGCGTTCGATTACTTGCTTGTCGCTTGTAATAGAGGCTACGCCAGCTGCACAACAAGCCGCAATTAATGTGGCTGTTTTTTTAGTGATGATCTCAAAATAAATTTCTTCCGAAATATCAAGTTTACGTGCTTTTTCAATTTGCAATAATTCGCCTTCGCTCATTTCGCGAACGGCATTACTGACTATTTTCAGTAAATGAAAATCATCGTTATCTAAGGATAACAATAAACCGCTTGATAATAAGAAGTCGCCAATTAAAACAGCAATTTTATTTTTCCATAAAGCATTTACGCTAAAAAATCCGCGGCGTTCATTACTGTCATCTACTACATCATCATGAACTAAAGTAGCGGTGTGTAATAATTCAATTAAAGAAGCGGCGCGGTAAGTGCTTTCGTTGATCTCTCCGGCGCATTGGGCACTTAAAAAAACAAACATAGGGCGTATTTGTTTTCCCTTGCGTTTTACAATGTAGCCCGTAATTTTATCTAACAAAGGTACATTACTCTTCATCGACTGTTTGAACTTGATTTCAAACTCGTCCATGTGCCTGTTAATAGGCGCTTTTATTTGATCTACGGTATTCCCCACAATTTTTTGAGTAGCGTAAATATAGGGTTAAAAGTATTAGTAAAAAAGGGATTTTTGAGTGGTAGTAGATGTGGAAAATGTCTCGTGGATTTCACAGATTGACGCAGAGTTGATTAAAAAATAGGATTGCTTCCGTCATGCTGAACTTGTTTCAGCATCTCATGTAATCTTGAATCAAGTTTAGGGTGAGAGTTAATTTTGTAAGGGAAATCTGCTAAAATCTCGTTATCTGAGAGAAAAAACGGTTCTACTTAAAAACCTGACTAGCCGTTTTATTTTTATTCACTAATTGTCCGCAGGCGGCATCAATGTCTTTACCACGGCTGCGGCGTACGTTTACGATAACGCCTTTGCTTTCCAAATGTTTTACAAAAGCTTCTAACCGCTCAGGTGTGGTTTGTTTAAACTCACCATCTTCAATGGGATTGTATTCAATAATGTTGACTTTAGCGGTTGTTTTTTTACAAAAATCAGCCAACTCACGGGCATCTTGTATACCATCATTAAAATCTTTAAAAACAATGTATTCAAAGGTGACGCGTGAACCTGTTTTTTCGTAAAAATAATTAAGTGATTCTTCTAACGCATCCAATGTATTGGTTTCGTTGATCGGCATGATGTGATTACGTTTCTCATCATTAGCAGCGTGTAAGGATAAAGCCAAATTAAATTTCACCTGATCGTCGCCTAATTTCATGATCATTTTAGCAATACCTGCCGTACTTACTGTAATACGTGATGGACTCATGCCTAAACCATTTGGAGAGGTAATGCGATCTACCGAACGAAGCATTTCTGCATAATTCAACAAAGGTTCGCCCATACCCATATAAACGATATTAGTTAAAGGTTGGTTGTATTTAGTTTCCGCTAAATTTTTCACTAAAGCTACCTGATCATAGATCTCATCCGCATTTAAATTACGAAGGCGTTTTAATTTACCGGTAGCACAAAACTTACAGGTTAAACTGCAACCTACTTGCGAGGAGATGCAAGCAGTCATACGTGTTTTAGTGGGAATCAATACACTTTCCACCACATTATTATCTGCCAGTTTCATGGCACATTTAATGGTGCGGTCGGTACTCACTTGCATGTCGCTTACTTCAACAGCATTGATCACAAAATTTTCTTTCAACCAATCTCTTAATGGTTTAGAGAGGTTGGACATATCATCAAAACTATGAGCCGTTTTTTTCCATAGCCATTCATAAATTTGTTTGGCTCTAAATGAAGCTTCGTCCTTTTGTTTTAAAAGGTCAATGATCTCATTTTCGGATAATGCGCGTATATCTTTTTTTGTTGACATGAAGAATTGCAAAGTTATCTAATATTAGCGAATTAGAGGCAGTATTTTCGATGAATAACGCTATTCAGGCAATTTCTTTGATATTTTCTCTTCTTTTTGCTTGACCAAAAAGAAGCAAAAAGTCAAGACGAAACGCCAACTCCAATTCTTTTCTAGCACAAGGCCTCACAATGCCGCCGAAAAAATTGTAGTTCGCACCGTTTCGTCGAATCAGCCGCACTATTACCAACGTATGCAGCACTTAATCGGAACATTGGTCAATTGTAGATAATTGTCATTTTCGACGAATAAATTATAAATTTGAACATGCATTTTCTCAAAGCCACACAATTATTTTCCGGTAAAGAATTTTTACCGCAGGATTCTGTACTGGTGCTAGATGATGCAGGATTCATTATAGATATTGTTTCTGAAAAAGAAGTAGAGAATTCTAAGGTCGAATTTTTGGATGGAATTTTGACACCCGGATTTATCAATACACATTGCCATTTAGAATTAAGTCACTTAAAAGATAAAATTGCCAGAGGAACCGGTATTGTTGATTTTGGGTTGGAGGTAATTAAACAGCGTAACCAAACTCCTTTAGGTTTACAAGTAGAATTGATGCAGGATGCTGATCAATTTATGTTTGAAAATGGCATCGTAGCCGTTGGAGATATTAGTAATACAGCAGATTCTATTGAAGTAAAAAAGAGGTCGAAATTATATTACCATACTTTTGTAGAGTTAATTGCTTTGAATCCGGAACGAGCCAATCTTGTTTTTGAATCGGGGAAAGCCATTGTAGAAGAATATGATAAAAATAATTTGTCTGTTTCCATAGCACCACATGCGCCTTATACTGCTTCAGTGGAATTGATTAAACTGATTTCAGACGATTGTTATTCTAAGAAAAAACCAAGCTCTATTCATAATCAGGAAAGTGATGCTGAGAATGAATTCTTTCATTCTAAAACAGGCAATTATTTAAGATTATACGAAACGCTCAATATTCCGATAGACTATTTTAAAGCGAGTGGAAAAAGCAGTTTGCAAACGATCTTACAAGGTTTTAACGTTAATGTAAATACATTACTGGTACATAATACTTTTAGTAAAAAAGAAGATGTTGAAATAGCTGAAAAATACCATCGCAATTTGTTTTGGTGTTTGTGTGCTAATGCTAATTTATATATTGAAAACACGTTGCCTGATGTTGCTTTATTGCAAGCCCATAATTGTAATTTGACATTGGGTACGGATAGTTTGGCGAGTAATGCTACTTTGTCAATTGCTGAAGAGATCAATGTTTTAAAACAACATCAATTTCACATTAGTCTGGAAGTTCTATTAAAAGCAGCAACGTATAACGGCGCTCATTTTTTAGGATTAGAATCACAATTAGGATTAATAGAGAAAGGAAAAAAACCGGGAATTAATTTGTTAAGGCAAACAGAAAAAGGACTTTCTGTGAAACGCTTATTCTAAACTTACAGTAGATGTAAGCGTGAATAAAGAGAACTGATCATTGATTTTTTGAAAATCTACTTTTAATTTATTGCCACTTTTCATGCCAATTGTAATAAAGCCCAGACCTGCGCCGCCTTTATCACTCATGGTATTATTTTCTAAGTGTTCAATGTAAAAGGCTTTCAATGCTTTTTCATCATCAAAAGAATTGATCACATTGATCTGTTTTTCAATAGCCGGTACAGCGTTATTAGCAATTAAATTAGCTGAAACCACATTCATTTTCACGCCATTTTTAATCAACATGAAAAAATTATGTTGCTGACCATCGCCATTTTTATGGCCGTGAATCAACATGTTTTGCAATGTTTCTACACTGATGAAGAATATTTTTTTTAAGGGACCTTTTGGAATTTCTAAAGAAGCGACTTTTTCTTCCACGCTACTTTCCAAAGTAGAGATGACACTTTGCGACAATTCGCCAAAATGAGAAACCAGAACAGTGTCCTTCTGCTGATAAGCTTGAAGTAACTGTTCGTATTCTTTTTGAACAAATTCTTTTTCGTTATGTGTATTATTGCTCAATAATTTTTATTTAAATAAGCCATTAACTTCGGCATCAATCATTCTTATTACTTTTCCCAGATCTTCTTTATTCTCTGAAAAGTTCACTTCATCAATATCTACGATCAATAGTTTTCCACCTTCATAAGTAGAGATCCACGCTTCGTAGCGTTCATTCAAACGTTTTAAATAGTCTAAACGAATAGAGTTTTCATAGTCTCTACCGCGTTTTTGTATTTGTTTCACTAATGTAGGAACGGATGCTCTCAAATAAATTATCAGATCAGGTGCTTTTACTAAACTATCCATTAATTTAAACAAATTAAAGTAGTTATCATAGTCGCGCGTGGTCATTAAACCCATTGCATGCAAATTTGGTGCAAAAATGTACGCATCCTCATAAATTGTTCTATCCTGAACAACTTTTTGCTTTCCTTGGCGTATTTCCTGTACCTGTCCGAATCGGGAATTTAAAAAATATACTTGTAAATTAAAGGACCAACGCTGCATATCGTCGTAAAAGTCATTTAAATATGGGTTGTCGTCGGCATCCTCGTAATGAGGAGTCCATTTATAATGCTTGGCTAATAATGATGTTAATGTTGTCTTTCCCGAACCGATATTACCGGCAATAGCTATATGCATAATCTTCTATCTAAAAATCATCAATTTATAATATACTAAGGTACACTTTTATGTTATTAAGCAAAATTTTTTTGAATTTTTTTTCAAATAAGTTGAGTTCAACTATTTTACAGAATTCAGTTGGATACTTGGATTATTTTTACTAAGTATCAGTTTGGTATCTTCAAAGGCTTCATTCATTTTTTGTTTGTGCGAAGCATTTAAAAATGCAGGTAGTTTAGTAGAGTCTTGTGCCCATTGTGCCGGAAATAAAATGTGCATTTTTTTTGCGCCATCACCTCTATATACCCAGGTTGGTAAATAGCTGGCACGTTTGTATGAACAGGTTTTTTGAGTGATGTTTTTTTGCACGGTTAATTTTAAGATCACACCAGCATCCGTATAACGCCAGTATTGGTTAGATAAAAAATTCCCTAAAGAGTAAGCTACAAAAGCAGTATCGTTAATGGCTTTTGAATAAACAACCTGAGTTGGTCCTATTACATGAGGGTGAGCCCCGATCACTAAATGCGCCCCAGCCTCTAATGCAAACCTCACGGCATCTTTTTGTGCTGGTGTTGGTTCCGTAATATTTTCTAAACCCATGTGATAAAATACCAATACCATATCACAGCCTTTTTGTTTAGCGGTTTTTACTGCATCAGTAATCCCGGCAGAGTCGATCACATTCAGCATGTATTTGTGCTGACTGGCTGGATAAGAACCATTGGTGCCATAGGTGTAATTTAAGATGGCTAATTTAAATCCTTTAACGTCTACAATTCGTATAGAGTCGTGATCGCGTTGATTAAGATAAGTGCCGGCATAACCTAAATTATTTTTTTTGATCACATCGATGGTTCTTAGTAGACCATCTTCTTGTGTATCCATACTGTGATTATTAGCGGTTACTAAAAAATCAAAGCCTGCATCTTGTAAAGCCGTGCAATATGCATCAGGAGAATTGAACGCCGGATAACCTGCATAAGGTCTGCCGGTTCCTGCAAAAGTGGTTTCTAAATTACCAATGGTAATATCAGCATCTTGTAAATAGGGTTTAATGTATTCAAAGCTCGGTTTAAAATCGTAAACGCCTGCACTTACTTCTGCATTAAGAGTTTGTGGTTTATGACACATTAGGTCGCCTACCAGGTTAATAGTTATTTCATTAATAGAATCTTTTGCGGGAGGAAAATAATTTACCAACGGTTTACTTTCAGTTACTTTTTCAGGTTCCTGGGTAACAGTAACTATGGGGTTTTGCTCGGTTTCTGTGCCGGATGTTTTTTCAGTTGTTTTACAAGCAATAAATGTTAACGTAAACAAAGAGAAAGCAATAAATAGAATAAAAAATTTAGACATGAATTAGCGTTTTAAATCATTAACATAAGCGGCGCAGGCAAACTTAACAGAATCAGATAAACTGATAAATTGGTGTTGCAAGGCGCCTTTTATTTTTTGATTATTAAAAGTGTTTTTTTCTAAAGCAGCAACCACAGTTTCTTTAGTAATAACTTGTTCGGTGCCGGTAAATAAACTTCTTAAGCCATCTAAGTATTGAGCTATTTTTAAAAGCCATTTGCCGGCTTCAATACTTGGTGCTTTTTTGCCAAATTGTTGTTGAACCAGAGAGAATAATTCTTTAAAGGAATAATTATTTTCAGTCAAAATAAAGCGCTTACCAAATTGTTGTTTTTCTACAAGCCCTATCATACAAGCGGCTACATCTTTTGCGTCAATAATTCCTGTAGATCCATTTGTGTAAAATGAAGTACCCTTATAGCCGTTTTTAATAATTTTTCCTGAACTCTGATGCCAAAATCCAGGACCAATAATAACGCCCGGGTTTACGATCACTGCTTGCAAACCTTCTTCAATACCTCGCCACACCTCGCGTTCGCCATTGTATTTACTAATAGCATAATCGCTGGCAGAAGGAGAGGATTTCCAGTAAACCGATTCGTTGATGTTTTTAGTAATATCCGGATTTTGTAAAGTAGCAATAGAGCTTACATGACATAATATTCTGGTATTTTTTTCTAAACAAGCATTTACCAAATTGGCGGTTCCTTCATTATTAATCTTATGCATTTGTTTTCTATCCTTAGCATTAAAGGAAACAAAACCTGCGCAATGATAAACGGTGTCAATACCTTCAAGGGCATCTAATAAAGAATAAATATCACACACATCAGCTTCTATCCAGTTTAATTGATCGAATAAAGCCTCTGCATTTTTTGAATAATAAGAAAACAGAGTTTTAGTTTTAGAAACATCACTGCTCATGCGTTTAATAGCCGTAACCGGTTTGCCTTGTTCTAAAAGTTGCAAAGCTACATGAGCTCCTACTAATCCTGTTGCACCTGTTATTAAATTCATACTAAATAAACGTATAAGTTTGAGCCAGTAAAAATAAAGAAAACTGCATCACACAACCAAAGGCAAAGCCTACGTAAACCTGAGCAGGAGTGTGTGCCAATAAACGCAAACGGGCAAAGCCAATAACGCCTGCTAAAAGAATACACCCCGAAATAGTTATGAATAAAGGCATCTGCAAGAAAATACTTAAAGCAATTAAAGCGCCCAAAACACCACCAATGCCAATCATGTGCGCACTAATTTGCCACCAAAGATTGATAATAGCTGTAGATAAAATGCAAATACCCCCACCCAAAATAAATAATTTAATAGCCGGCCAAATATTAAAATCATAGATCAGATAAAATAATCCAAAATAACAAAATGCTGTAATCACAAAAGGAAAAGTGCGTTCCTTTCGGTTTTCTATTTTAAGAGAGGATACATACCCCATCTTATAAAGGATCAATAAATTTAAAGTTGGTAGTAAAAAAGTAAAAGCTAAAACTGTTAGCGTAATCACTATCTTAACCTTAAGTGGTGTGAAAATAAAATAAATGCTATCTGTTAATCCAAAAAACACAAGTAAGCAACCATAAGTAGCCATGAGTAATGGATGAAATAAATAGGATATGAAATTTGTAAATTTTCGCATTATCTCTAACAAACTAAGAGGTTTCTAAAGTACAGTTAATTGTTTGAATTCAGTCTAATTTATTAAGCTTTATTTAACAGAATTAACAATTCTATGGCACGATAATACGTTTATTCATTTTAAATTTTAGTGGAGTTATGGAAAAAAGAAATCCTGGCATCTAAATGTAAAATCTCAATCATATGTTAGCTAAAAATATTTTAACCATCATAAGCTGTCTTTTGTTTCAGGCATTTAATGCACAAACATTTGTAAATGGTAATTTTGAAGATAATTTCGCCGATGGCATTGACCAGATCAATCTTTCAAATGCGGATTGTAATGCAAAACTTCCCGGGGTTACATCGTTCGGTTCTTATGGCGATGTAGATATCATCAAATCTTCGTCTTATGGTGGAAGTGGCGCCCAAAACGGAACCTGGTATATTGCTATTACAGGTGGTGGGACTGATATTGTAGCTTTGGCTTTAAGCACATCTTTAGTGGAAGGGAAATCTTATTCTATTTCTTTTTACGACAGGCAAGCTTCCGGTTACCACGTTTCGCCAATTCAAATTGGTTTGTCAAACAGCAATACTGATTTTGGGACGGTAGTTCATACTACTTCTGAACTGGCAGTAGCAAATACTTGGAGTCAACGCACTTTTACTTTTGTAGCTCCAAATAATGGTCGTTTTATCACCGTTCAAATGATAAATGGTGGTATTTCCGAATGGGTGAACATTGATAATTTTGTGTTTAATAATAACAAATGTGGAGGTCCATTAAAAATTTTGGCATCTGCTGCCTCTGTAGAATTAGGTGTTTCAGCTACTTTTACCGTGCAGGGTGGAGTTAACTATAGCTGGAGTTCGGCTGCTACATTGAGTTCGGCAACGGCAAGTATTGTTACAGCTACACCTAATGAGAATGTGGTTTATACCGTAACCAGCATTCAAAAAGGCTGCGAGCCTTTAACGGCTACTGTTTCAATCAATGTCATAATTCCTAAAAAAGAAGAACCAAAAGATTCTGTTGTTGCAATAAAAAAAGATTCGATTATTATTGAGAAAAAACATGTTGACTCAGTTAAGACTCTAGTTCACAAAAAAATAGTTCATAGGCGTAAGTTAAATGGGAGAAAAATTGTGATTCAAGAGACTCTGACTGTATCCAATAGCTCTGTTAAACTATTGCTATGGGATAAAAACAGAGTAGATGGAGATCAGATATCGGTATACTTAAATGGTGAACTGATTATAGAAAACCTTACAGTAACTAAAACAAAACAAGAGATCTTTTTGAATTTAGAACCCGGAAAAAATGTGATTGTGATGCACGCCTTAAATTTAGGGTTGGTTCCTCCTAATACAGCTGCTATCAGTATCAATGATGGTGTCAAAAACAAATTAACCACAGTGATATCTGATCTTAAAAAAAGTGGTGCGTTAGAGTTAATCTACGATCCTATGACATATACACTAAAGTAACAATTGGCCTATTTTACAATCTTTAACTAATCCAATAGCATATTTTAAAATCTATTGCTATTTTTGGGACTTGTATGTTTACCCTATTAGTTAAAGAAATACGTAGCTTTTTAAGTTCATTGATTGGTTACATTGCCATTGGGGTTTTTATAACCGGTATTGGAACTTTTATGTGGTTGGTGCCTTCAGAAAGTGCCGGCTCCAATGTATTGGATAATGGTTTTGCCAGTATTGATCCTTTATTTGTTTTAGCGCCATGGGTTTATTTGTTTTTGATTCCGGCTATTACCATGCGCAGTTTTTCGGAAGAAAAAAAAACCGGTACCATTGAATTATTATTAACGCGTCCTTTAACCGAATTACAAATTGTACTGGCTAAATATTTTGCCGGCGTTATTTTGGTAATCGTTTCTTTACTGCCTACATTAATTTATTATTATTCTGTACATCAGTTGGGTTATCCAAAAGGTAATATTGATACTGGTGGCATGTGGGGCTCTTATTTGGGTTTATTGTTTTTAGGGGCGGGCTTTGTGGCTGTTGGTATTTTCGCTTCGGCAATTTCCGAAAATCAGGTAATTGCTTTTATTATGTCTTTACTATTATGTTTCATCACCTTTATTGGTTTTGAATTTATTTCTTCATCAGGGTTATTTGGTAAGCACGATGCTTTTGTAAAAGGATTAGGAATGAACGAGCATTATGTCAGCATGAGTAGAGGCGTTGTTGATTCGCGCGATGTGATCTATTTTTTAAGTGTGATCATACTATTTAATGTGTTATCAAAATTAGTTTTACAAAGTAGAAAGTGGTAATGGCAAAACAAGCATCTAATAGTAAACGAAAAGATATTGCCATGGTGATAATTGCTGCGGCAATACTCATCTTATTGAATTTTATTTGCTCTTTTGTTTTCAAACGATTCGATTTAACTTCCGAAAAACGCTATACTCTTTCAGAGTCAACCAAAAAATTATTGAAGAGTTTGGATGATGTGGTGTATGTGAAAGTGTATTTACAAGGTGATTTTAATCCCAGTTTCACGCGGTTAAAAAATGAGACAAAAGAATTACTCGATGAATTCAGAGCTTACTCTAATAATAATTTAGAATACGAATTGATTAACCCTTTGGATAATGAAAACAAAGAGGAGACAGATAAGGTAGAAAAGCAATTGTTTGATAAAGGAATCATGCCGCATCAAATTGTTGATCGAAGTGAGCAAAAAACTTCCGAAACATTAATTTGGCCTGGAGCCATTATCACATATAAAGGAAAAGAAAGTGTTTGGCAAATTTACAAGGATCAAATTGGGTTTGAGCAGGAACAAAGTGTGAATAATTCAGTACAAGAGCTAGAGTATGGGTTGTCTAATAGTATTCGTAAAACAACGTTAATTAAAAAACCGGAAGTTCTTTTTGTAGAAGGGCACGGAGAGTTAGATACGATTCAAGCTGCTGATTTTATGCGTTCGTTGACAGAATACTATACAGTGTCGAGAATAAACATTAACCATAAATTATATGCTTTAAAAGGTGCAGATGCTATTGTGATTGCACAACCTGATTCGGTATTTGATGAGAAAGATAAATTCATCATTGATCAGTTTATCATGCATGGTGGTAAAGCTTTGTGGTTAGTAGAACCTGTTTTTGTTGATAGAGATACGATGGCAAGAAGAGGCTATACACTTGGATTTAAAAATGAACTGAATTTAGATGACATTTTATTTAAATATGGTGTGCGACTAAATCCGGTATTAGTGCAGGACCTTCAATGCTCTCAGGTGCCTGTTAATGTTGGATTCAAACAAGGGCAACCAAATTTTCAGATGTTTCCATGGATATATTATCCATTGTTATTGCCAACGTCAAGCCATCCTATAGTTAAAAACCTGGATCTGATAAAAACAGAATATATTGGAACCATTGATACTGTATTTGCCAGAGATGTGACCAAAACTATTTTGTTGCAAACTTCTAAATATACCAAAACGCAACCAACTCCCGCGCGTATTGCTTTAGGTACTATTAAATACAAAGCCAAAGAAGATCAGTATAGAAACTCATTCCAAAATGTAGCTTGTTTACTGGAAGGTAAATTCGAATCTTTATATAAAAATCGTATACCAATGAGATTTGCATCAGATAGTGTATATGATTTTAAAACCAAAAGTATAGCTACTCGCATGATCGTGGTGGCAGATGGAGATATTGGAAAAAGCGAATATCAAAGAAATACAGGAATGGTTTATCCTGTAGGATACGATATTTACATGAAGCAACAGTTTGCCAACAAAACCTTTTTATTGAATTGCATGAACTATTTATTAGACGATGAGGGATTGTTACAACTACGATCACGCGAAGTGAAGTTGAGGTTGTTGGATAAAAAGAAAATCTCTACACAACAAACTAAATGGAAATTCATGAATGTTGGCCTGCCTTTATTATTGATTTTTGGTTTTGGCCTATTGCAATTATTTATCCGT
>Ga0066415_1000008_pt1 | contig 33265 bp, 26 predicted proteins | sample LakWasMet21_HOW5_2_FD_59542 | JGI IMG/M metagenome (GOLD analysis project Ga0066415, IMG submission 59542) | Freshwater sediment methanotrophic microbial communities from Lake Washington under simulated oxygen tension - Sediment Metagenome 21_HOW5 | ecosystem: Environmental > Aquatic >... | reverse complement strand
TTTTCAGAAAACCAATATAATTTATAGAGAGATGCAATTACAAGTTATTCAAACAAAAATTTATGAAGTAAGAGGACAAAAAGTAATGTTAGATTACGATCTGGCAGAGTTATACGAAGTTTTAACCAAAAACTTAAATCTTGCCGTAAAACGAAATCTGAAAAGATTTCCTCAGGATTTCATGTTTCAATTAACAAAGACAGAATGGGAAAATTTGAGGTTGCAAATTGAAACCTCAAACCAATTCGATAAGCCTTTAAGGTTGCAAATTGAAACCTTAAAGAAAGGTAGAGGTCAACATAGTAAATATCTGCCTTTTGCTTTTACAGAGCAAGGAGTTGCAATGCTCAGCGGCATATTGAATAGTGACAAAGCCATTGATGTAAACATTGCTATTATGAGAGCTTTTATTGCATTAAAACAATTTGCTTTAACTAATACGGAGTTAAATAATAAACTAAAAGAACTCGAAAGCACCTACAACAAACAATTTAAAGATGTTTACGAGGCTATAAATTATTTATTGCAAAAAGACAAGCAAGAAACAAATCAAAAAGATAGAAAGCGGATTGGGTATAAAATGGAATAAACATCTGAAAATATAGCGATTGTTTCCTCCCCCGTCCGCCAGCTGGCGGACACCCCCTCCAGAGGGGGACATTAAAATTTAATTTTTCGTAACTCTCTAAATGCTGCACGTTCAACTTCTGCAATTTCATCTAACAGTCTGGCGCTTTCTTCAAAGTCTTTTTGTTCATTTAAGCGACCTTTGTAAATACGCCCCATATGAATAGCGCTATTACGCCACATATCACCGGCTTTGGTAAACTCATCCGATAATTTTAAAAGGTTATCATTGGCCATAATTTCGCTGGCTTGTTCTAAAAAGGCAGCATATAAAAATCGGAAACCGCCTCCACCAGTGCCTATTTCTTCTTGCATTCGCACAATTTGTCCTAAGTATAAGCCTGCTTTACGTGGCCCTAATTTTTCGCGCCATTTTCGAATTTGTCGTGCCGTATAATTAATACCATCAACACCTACAATTGGTCCCGGAAGACTTAACATTTCAATGGTAGTTCGCTTTATGGCTTTTGCAATCGCTTTTTGTAAATGTTCTTTAGAAATGGGCTTTACATTTTCGGGATAATAAACATGTCCTTTTGGAGCCAGTGGCCCTTTGGCAAAACGCACTTTGATCATGTCTGCTTCCGAAAGTGTTGTCACTGTTTCCATTACCGGATCGCTCACTAAATAGTTTCCATTTTCTTTTCCGTAAACAACAATGTTGTGCGCATTAAAATGAAAACGGTATTCGGTAGGAAAATAAGGTAAATTAAAAACACCTACCTGACAACCAACAGGATTTCCTATTTCTATTTGTTGGTTAAGATAATCATAAGCATCTTTTTCATTACTGAATTTTTTGCGGTTAACCTTTACTCCTAATAATTTACTGGCCTTACTGAAAATAGCACCCGGCATACCACGAAAAGCAATAGCAGGCCCACCATTAATTTGTAAAATAGGAATGTGTAAATAAAAAATACCGGAACCTAAGCCAAACACTAAAGGTTCGGTCATAAAATCCATACCATGGTATTTTAATAAACTGGAAGCAACGCCGTTTTCGCAGTGAGCAGCTTGAATATGTTGAAATTTTTTTTCCAATTAGGCTATCCTTTAAAATTGATAAGTTCAATAACACTTATGCCAAACGCTTTTGCATAGATGTTTAATTTTTTGTCGTTCAAACGTTTAAATACTTCGGGTTTGAAATGTCGTTTGATAGTAAATTTCCAAAATCCGGTATAACTTACCAGTAAAGTTAAGTCCATTAAATTCTTTTCCATAAAGTAGTAAATAGGACTCATTTCTCCGCGCTTCACTAATTCTGCTGCATTTTGAACTCGTTCATTAATATCTTCCCAGGCATTATCTAACGCATCTTTTTTAACATCCCAACCGGTACTGAGTCCGGTAGTATATTTTCCATCTTCATTTTTCACATAACACAACTCGCGGGTTAGTTTTTCTAATGCTGATTTATCTTGTGGAAGGTTTTCTTTTTTCATTGGTATGATTTATTTACAATAACGAGAAAACATTTTTTTTTGTTCTATTTGAAAAAGCCATAAGGCATAACTATCATTTGAATTTAGAGAAGAAGAAGGTTCTGCTTCAACAGTAAGTAACATGGCTTCTTGTGCAGATATATGGCACCAAATGCGACAAGCCAATTCAACATCGCCGGTGATAGCATTAGCTTGTACACGAGCTCTGGCAGCTAAGACAGCTCCGGTAGCTAACTGTGTTTTGTGTTTTTGAGAGGTTGACAAAAGAGATCTTAATAAATTTTCATCGCACCCACCTACATAAGCACAAGCAACACCTATGCCTATCCATAAAGCAGCATGGCGATCAGAGGGGAAGATTGAAATTAGTGCCTCCAATTTTTTCACATCACCTTTACTGGCATACCATAAACTTCGTCCTATACCTTGGTCGTATGCTTGTAGCATTTTACTATCAAATTCTTCGGGCGATTTTTGATTTTTGATACTACTTCTTTGTCTGAAAATACCTTCATAATAACCATATCCATCTAAAACTCTGAAACGTAAAAGAGGAGATAGTGTTTCAAGAAATGGTAAGGCTGAACAATTTTGTTGAGCAATGGCCCATCCTAATCCTGCATGTGTTTGTGCAGCATGTGCACCGGCTCTTTGGTTAAATGTATGCCAAATAGTAAGTGTATTGTCTTTTTCAATATCCAGTTGTGCAATGGCCATAGATGCGCCTTCGTATGCAATGGAGCGAAATTCAGGATCTGTAGTTTCCAGGTAATCAATCAGAGTATCCAGACTTTTTTCAGCAGTACTAATTTCTTTAGCTGTTTGAAAAATAGTTTTTATTTTTTCTATTCTGAAGGAAATTTCTTTTTCACAATCCATGCTGTGTATTATTAACACTTGTGATAATTAGCAAACCGTTAGCAAACTGTAAGCGTAGGTAAATCGGGCGCTTTCAGGAACCATTAATAATATTTTTTGTCCTTTTTTAAGCTTACCTGAATTCATTAATTCTTCTATCATAATAAAGATAGAACCAGAACCGATATTTCCTGTAGAAGTTAAGTTAGTAAACCATTTCTCTTGAGGAATATGAATGTTATATTTTAAAATTTCTTCGGCAATTTTACCTCTGAAAAATTCGGATGATAAATGTGGCAAGAAATAATCGATGGTACTCACATCAAAGCCTTTTTTGTCTATGATCTCTTTAAGGTATTTAGTGCCGGTTGGAACGATTTCTTTACCTAATAATTTTACATCCTGTTTGAATGCAAAAATAGATTTATCTAACCATTCTTCGGATGTAAATTCTTTCCAGCCTTTGGTTGTGCCATCGCTGTTCTTGTCAGAACCGGCATACATACAGGTTTCAAATTGGTTAGCGTATGATTTTATTTCTAACCATTCAATTTTTAACGAAGGTGTTTGGCGAGGTTTGCTTTCTAATAATAAAGCGCCTGCTCCATCAGAAAGCATCCAGCGTAAAAAATCTTTTTCAAACGAAATAATCGGATGTTTATCTAATTCAGCTAAACGTTCAGTTTCTTTTTCGTAGTGTTCGGCTTGCATCAGAGATGATAATTTTTCTGATCCGGTGCAAATGGCATTATTACTGCTTCCTGCTAAAATAGAATTGTAGCCATATTTTAGTGCCTGCATACTTGCGCAACAAGCGCCTGATGGAGATACTAACTCAATAGGAGAACAGTTTAATTCGCCATGAACCATTACGGCGTGTGAAGGCAGTAAATTATCCGGCGAAGTAGTGCCGCAAGCTAATAACTCAATATCATTTTTAGTAAAATCGGAATCAATTAATTTTTCGATGGCCAGGGCAGTCATTTGTGCATTACTGTGTGTTGAATTGCCCTTTTTATCTATAGAATAATATCTTGTTTTGATGCCATTATTTCTTAAAGTAAGTCCTTTACCTTTTGATGGAACACCATCGATCATACCTAAGTACTCCTCCATTTCATCATTAGAAATGGGGGAGTTAGGTAAGAATTTTGCAGAACGGGTAATGAATACTTCTTTCATAGTTTTATAAAACCTAAGTAACTAAAAATTTATTAAACTACCTTGGTAATTAATAAACAATGTAAAAAATTAGGTTTAGTTAGAGATTCCGAAGAATTCGTTATAGCTAACTTCTTTTGTCTCTAGTTTGCAATTAGTTTTTAAAACATCTAATACTTTTTTGCTGTATAAGCCTTCAAATATTTTTTGAGCTTCTTGTTCTTTTTGTAAGATAGAATCTGCGATCTTATTCACTTCAGTTTCATCCGGCGCTTGTCCGTAACGAGCAAATTGAGAACGGATATACATTTTAGCTTCTTCTTTTGCTTCGTCAGCAGTTACTGCAATATTGTTGTTTTTAATGATCTTGTTTTCGATCAGTTTCCATTGCATAGATCTTGCATAAGAAGGGTATTCTGCTTCTAATTGTTCTTTAGTAATTGGTTTTTCATTAACTGATAATAACCAACGTTTTAAGAAATCATCCGGTAAAGCAATGTTTAATTTTTCTACTAACGTTTTCTCAACAGTTTCAACAAATTTACGATCAGTATCCTGAGTAAACATTAACGCTAATTCAGATTTAATTTTATCTCTGAATTCAGCTTCAGTAGTAATAGTACCTGCGCCGTATAATTTATCAAATAATTCTTGATTTAATTCAGCGTCTTCCATACGCGCAATATTGCGTACAGTTAATTGTAAGTTCGAGTTAAATGTTTCTGCAACTTCTTTGTCAATTCCTAATGAGATAGATTTATCAACTGCTGAATCGTATAATTCGTTAGCGCTAATAACAATTTTATCTTCTTTTTTAGCACCGGTTAATTTAGCTTTTGCTGCTTCGTTTTTTAAACGATCAATTCCAATACTGGTTGATTTGAAAATACCACCGGCAACGATGTTGTTGTCTGTATCTAATTCTACGATATCGATGTATAATACGTCTTTTTCTTCAGCTACTTCCGGGTTAGAAGGCTTACCGTAGTTACGTTTTACGTCTTTTAAATATTTTTCTATTAATTCTTCATCAATTTTTACAGTATTGTAAGTAAATGCTTGAGAGTTATCTAATTTTACATCAAATTGAGGAGTTAAACCTAATTCGTAATTAAAAGTCCACTCAGTTTGGTTATCAAAATCAACACTACTATCTTCTTTAGGCATTGGATTTCCTAAGATCTCGATTTTATTTTCGTTGATATAATTGTATAAAGTATCATTTAAGATCTTGTTGATCTCGTCTACTAAAATTGATTTACCGTATTGTTTTTTAATTAAACCTACAGGCACTTTTCCAGCTCTGAAACCAGGCATTGCTGCTTGTTTTTGTACTTTTTTGATAGCGTCTGTTACTCTGGTCTCATAATCAGCCGGAGCAAGGGTTATACTTAATTCTGCGTTTAATGCACTGATGTCTTTCTTAGTAATGTTCATTTTGATTTTTTCTTAAAAATTATAAGGGGTGCAAAAATACGTGATTTTAGCTAAAAATCAATGATTTATCTCGGGTTTTTACATAAAATACCGGCCTACAAACCGTTAAAAATTATAAAAGATAATTGCCGGGGCTGTTTGTTTTATAACTTATTGATTTATAGTAAATTGCTCCTGTAGGATAAATTACTAGTTAGAAAATAAGAAATGGCTGAATTAGAGATATTGGGTTAGCCAATTTCTGGCATCCTTTTCATTACTAAATAACTTAATGGGATAAGGGGGAGGTTTTAAACTGAAAAACACATTGGCTATCATTCGGCTTAAAGCAGAACGAGTGACCATGGCATAAGCTTTTATAATGGCATTTTGCTGAATTTCGGCATATTCTCGTGCTTCTTTATCGGGTGGTAAAACGTGTGTAATGTCAATCAAGAAACAGATTTTTTCACCTTCTGCTAATTTTTTCCATAGGGCAACTGTTTTTTCTAGATTTTCCAATGAACATGGAATGCTTTTTAAACAAATTCCTCGCATGATACCGGGTTCCTGTACCCATGCAGTCATAATGCCTGCCGTGTGAACCTCAATATCCTTTGGTAATTCCATAGGGTTAAATTACAATACTTTTAAAAAACAACCAAACTTAATGGACAGTTTATTCTAAGCTTACCAAATTATCTACATTGCTTTTGTGAAAAACTAATTGTGCCTATGTATTACCACACTGAAAATTTCCTCATCTTGCTCTTTTAAAACGAACTTTGCAAAAGCCATTTCATACTCTTTCATTTATTATTCTCACATTTTTAATGTTGGGAATTATTACTTTGGTTTTTCCTGAAAATGGGATCCGTGTGAACGATAAATTAGCCATTAATTTTCCAACGTTTAAAAAACTGTTTTTAGAAAAAAAAGAAACTAAAACAGATATTTCTAAGATTATTGCTTTAGCAGATGCAGAAGATAAAGAGGGTGATCATGGCATTGATTCATTAGCGGTAAAAGAAATTGAATTAAAAGACAGTACTATTAAATTAAACACCAGCATTCAGTATAAAAACACTTCGAAAACGGCAATGGCGAATTTTTTTAATTCGCTAGCAAATATAGCTAATGAAGACAAAAGCATTCGTATCTTACATTATGGCGATTCTCAAATCGAAGGCGATCGTATTAGTGATTATATCCGATTAAAACTTCAAAATCAATTTGGGGGAGAAGGACCGGGATTGATTTCATTTATGCCAGTGGCGCCAAGCGTGGTTAATAAAATTTCTTGGAGCCAAGGATGGGATCGTTATCAGGCATTTGCAGGAAAAGATAAGCGCGTGAAACATAATAATTTTGGAGCACTAGCTAGCATTACCCGCTACTGCGCTTACTGTACCGTTGCTGATACTACACAGCATAAATCGGCTTGGGTAAAAATTGTGACTAGTAAAAATGGGGGGCCAAAAGCCGCAGCTTATCGAAAAATAAAATTATTTTATGGTGGAGCACAAACCAAAACCCATGTGGAATTGTATGAAAATGGTTCTTTGAATAATTCCGATTCTTTATTGGCAGGAGGAAATTTTAATATCAAAGAATTTAATTTGAATCAGGGCGCATTATTGCATGAGTTTAAATTTAAAGGAAAAGATAGTCCTGATTTTTATGGTGTTTCTTTGGAAGGTGGAAAAGGCGTAATGGTTGATAATATGGGCTTACGTGGAAGTTCAGGAACTTTTTTTAATCAAATCAATTATTCGCAATTAAAATCATTTTACGATTATTTAAATACGAAATTGATCATTCTTCAGTTTGGCGGAAATTCTTTACCATATATTACTACTAAAGAACAAGCCGATAATTTTGGAGGCTATTTAAAATCTCAAATAGCCACTATAAAAAAACTGGCACCACAAGCATCTATATTAGTAATTGGGCCGGCGGATATGAGCGTGAAAGAAGGAACGGAATACGTTACTCACCCACAATTAGAAAATTTGCGTGATGCAATTAAAAAAACTGCTTTTGATATGGACTGTGCATTTTTTGACATGTATAATTGTATGGGAGGAAAAAATAGCATGGTTACATGGGTAGAGCAGGGTGTAGCTGCTAAGGATTATATACATTTTAGTTCGGGTGGTGCACGTAAAATAGCTGTGTTATTATATACATCATTAATAAATGATTATAATTCGTTTGTGAAGAATAAGAAGTGATAAAAGATTAATGATGAAAGATAAAAAAAGTACACTACTATGCAAAATTTTAACAAGTCTTTTATCTTGTGTCTTTTATCTTGTGTCTATTTCACAGGTTCCCTCTTTTATTAATCTTAAACAAAGTAAACTTTACTTTAGTAAAGACAGTTCTCAGTTCATGGATTTTTATAAAAAGATCGATGAATTAAGAGAAGGAAAAAGAAATAAAGTAACAGTGGTTCATTTTGGAGGCTCACACATACAGGCTGGTTTTTGGACAGAAGTGTTGATGGATGGTTTTCAGGACATGGGAAAATTTAATGGCGGCGGCACTTTTATTTTTCCATTTAAAATTGTGAAAACCAATAGCCCGCATTTTTTTAAATCATTTACTACCGGTAATTGGATCAGGAAACGCAGTGCTTTGGCAAAAGAAATGTGTGATAATTTGGGAATGGCTGGAATGGCTGGAATTACTAACGATAGTGCTAATACCTTTGGATTTAATTTATTGAAAAACAATCATCATCAAACGTTTAATTCATTAAGGATCTATCATAATTTCAATCCAAGTTTTGAATTTTCTATTGCCAATCAGGTAGGTCAAAATTTTGTAAGAAAAGATTTTAAGAGAGAAGGGTATACTGAGTTCGTATTTGAAACCTTTATTGATTCTGTCAATTTCAATTTAGTTAGAAAAGACACAATCATCAGAGACTTTATGCTCAAAGGTTTTAGTATTGAAAATCCTAATCCCGGTTTTTATTATGCGGCTATTGGCGTAAACGGAGCAAGTACATCTTCTTACTTGCGTTGTCAATCATTTGTAGATGAATTGGCAACTATTCCGCCGGATCTTGTTATTTTTTCAATAGGAGTGAACGATACACATGATATGAATTTCTCTAAAGAAAAATTTGTGGCCAATTATGATAGTTTGGTAGCCTTGATAAAAATAGCGTCACCTAATTGTGTGTTTTTATTTAACACAACAACAGATAATTTTATCAGACGGAAAACACCCAATAAGCGCCCAATAAAAGCACAGGAAGCTGCTTATGAGTTAATGGAAAAGCACAACGGCGCCGTGTACGATCTATATGCAGTAATGGGTGGGTATAAGTCTATGTACAAGTGGTATAAAGCCGGTTTAGCCGCAAAAGACAAAGTGCATTTTAATGGACGTGGTTACAAGCTATTAGCTGGTTTAATGTTTGAAGCCATTGATAGAAGTTATAAGTATAATAGTAAACTAAAAGATAAATAAGTATTAAGATTAAAGTATTAAGCAATCTTACTTCTTAATACTTTCATCTTTTCGACTACAAGTGTTCAACGATATCCTCACATATTTAAAATCCTGGTTCCTTTACACTAAAGGACAACCGGTTATTTTTACGCAATTATATTTTTGGGGATTCTTTGCTGTGGTGTTGGCTATCTATTCTTTGATCTATAAAAAGAATACACAACGTACTATTTTTTTATTAGCTGTTAGTTTTTTCTTTTATTACAAAACCAGTGGCATCTTTTTACTTCTATTGATCTTTACGATCGTTAGTGATTATAATTGGGGCAGGCTTATTTACAAAACAGATTCTGTTAGAAAGAAGAAATTGTATTTAACCATTAGTATGATCCTTAATTTAACCTTGTTGTGTTATTTTAAGTATGCGTATTTCTTTGTGGAGAGCGTAAATCAAATGGCTGGTTCTGATATTCATTTTTTTAATTATTTCACGCAATTCAGTAATACGTTTTTTTCTACCAGCGATCCATTGGATAAATTGATTTTACCGGTTGGTGTATCGTTCTTTACGTTTCAATCTATTTCGTATACCATTGACATGTATCGAAAGAAAATTGAACCCGTGAAATCTGTTTTTGATTATGGGTTCTTTGTGTGTTTTTTCCCGCACTTAGTAGCAGGACCAATTGTAAAAGCGAACGAATTTTTGTATCAAATTTATCAGCCCTATAATTTAACACGTAAAGAATTTGGCTTTGCTATTTTTTGGATACTGAATGGTTTAGGAAAAAAAATATTAGCCGATTATATTGGTGTGAATTATGTTGACCGTATTTTTGATAGTCCGACTTATTACTCAGGCGTAGAGACCATTTTTGGAATTTTTGGTTACTCACTTCAGATCTATGCTGATTTTAGTGGCTATACTGATATTGCGATTGGTGTGGCTTTGTTATTAGGTTATCGATTAAAAACAAATTTTAAATCGCCTTATAAGGCACAGGATGTGAGTGAATTTTGGAAACGCTGGCACATTTCCTTATCAAGCTGGTTAAAAGATTATTTATACATTCCGTTAGGAGGAAATAAATCAGGTACAATTGGTTCTTATATCTGTATCGCATTTTTATCTATTGTCTTGGTATTGTTAACAGGTAAGATTTGGTTGCTTTTAGTTTTATTAGGTATCGCTATTGTGTTGGTGTTACTGGCTTATTTCTTCCCAAAGGTAAAACAAAGTATAAACACCAATATTAATTTATTGGTAACAATGTTGCTGGGCGGCTTCTGGCATGGGAGTTCCTGGCTCTTTATTATTTGGGGAGGATTAAATGGTTTAGGCTTGATCATTCATAAATTATGGTTAAAGATCTCTCCGTTTAAAGACAATAATTCTTTTTGGGTAAAAGCGATGATGGTTTTCATTACTTTAACTTTTATCAGTTTTACTCGTATATTTTTTAGAAGCGATAGCCTCGAAACCGTTAGTTTGATTTTTGACAGAATAAAAAATCATTTAGGGTTAGAATTAACTTTTGGTATCATCAGAGGTTATGCAGTGGTATTTGCAGTGATTCTTTTAGGGTATTTAATTCATTGGATCCCCGAAAATTTTAAAGAAAAATACAGATCGTTTTTTTCAGAACTACCACTACCGGCTATGAGCGCTGTGGTAGTAGTTTGCGTGTTCTGTATTTACCAATTGGTAAGTGGGGATATGCAGCCCTTTATTTATTTTCAGTTTTAAGGGAGAGCAATTCTAACCTCTATAATTCTGTTTAAATTTTACAGCTAATATTTCAAATCTCTTTTTGATCTCACCATTCATTAAATTACCGATACTGCCTTCGTGGGTATGGTTGATGTCTCCATCAAATTGAAAAGTGTTTGCATCTATTTTTTCACTAATTAGTTTGTATGCCTCTCTAAATGGTAACCCATTTTCAACCAGTTTGTTTACGGCTTCTACACTAAACAGTAATTCATACTTTTTGTCTTGTAAGATATTTTTAGTTATCTGAATTTCTTTCAGCATTTCGACACAGGCAAATAAACAATTATGTAATTCTTTAAACGCAGGAAATAAAATATCCTTGGTCAATTGCATATCTCTATGATAGCCTGAAGGCAAATTATTGATCAATAACGTTAACTCGTTAGGTAAAGCTTGTAAACGGTTGCATTTAGCCCTGATCAATTCAAACACATCAGGATTTTTTTTATGTGGCATGATGCTGCTTCCTGTTGTTAAATGCGAAGGAAATGTAACAAAGCCAAAGTTTTGAGAATTGTATAAGCATACATCCATGGCTAATTTTGAAAGAGTAGCTGCAATGCAGGCAATGGCCATACAAACAACTTTCTCAGATTTACCTCTGGTCATTTGAGCATATACCACATTGTAATTCATGCTTTCAAAACCTAAAGCTTCTGTGGTATAATTTCTATTGATAGGCAATGAAGAACCGTAACCAGCCCCTGAGCCCAATGGATTCCTGTTAACTACATTGTAAGCTCCGTACAACATTTCCATATCGTCGCACAAACTTTCGGCGTAACTGCCAAACCACAAACCAAAAGAAGAAGGCATGGCAGCTTGAAAGTGTGTGTAACCGGGCATTAAGATTTGTTTGTGTTTATTGCTGAGTGTAATCAATAAATTAAATAATGTTTCAGTCTTTAAAACGGTTTCCTGAATTTTATGTTTGGAGTACAATTTAATATCCAATAAAACCTGATCATTCCTTGATCTGGCAGTATGAATTTTCTTTCCTGTTTCGCCTAATTTTTTTGTCAGTTCCAATTCAATTTGTGAATGAATATCTTCTACACCATTTTCAATCACAAAATCTTTTGCTTTAATTTTTTTGAGAATTAAGTTTAATTCTTTTTTTAATGAGGCAAATTCTTCTTTTGTAATAAAGCCTGTTTCTGCTAACATGGCAGTATGAGCAATAGAGCCTATCACATCAAATTCAGCTAATTCTAAATCTAATATATTATCATTACCTACTGTAAACTCCTCTAACCAAACAGGAGTTTTTGTTGTTTCTTTTTCCCACAATTTTGTTGCCATCTTACATAATTTGTTTTAATAATTTTATATAGAGTTCAATGCCCTCTTTTATTTCGTTCACGTAAATAAATTCATCTGCCATGTGTGAACGTGCAGAATCTCCTGGCCCCAATTTTAAACTGGGAAATGGCATCAATGCCTGATCACTTGTAGTCGGTGAGCCATAGGTGTTTCTTCCTAATGCAATACCTGCTTTTACTACAGGGTGTTCGGGCGAAATGGATGAAGGTTGTAAACGAAAAGAACGAGGAGTGATTTCACAACTCACATTTTTTTTAATGACCTCTAAAATATCTTCATTATTATAACAATCTGTTGTTCTTATGTCAACCGTAAATTTACATTCGGCGGGTACAACATTATGTTGAGATCCGGCATTAACCATCGTAACACTCATTTTGATTGGTCCAAGTGTTTCGGATATTTTCGTAAACTGATATTCTTTAAACCATAATATATCTTTTAATGCTTTGTATATGGCATTGTCACCTTCCTCTCTGGCAGCATGGCCTGATTTGCCAATGGCGTTACAATCCAATACCATTAAGCCTTTTTCTGCAATAGCTAAATGCATTTGAGTTGGTTCACCTACAATAGCAAAATCAATTTCCGGTAGATCATTTAAAATACAAGCCACACCATTTGATCCGGAGATCTCTTCCTCGGCTGTTGCTGCAAAAATAATATTATATGCCAGATCTTTTTTATTGTAAAAAAATATAAAAGCACTTAATAGCGATACTAAACATCCACCAGCATCATTGCTGCCTAAGCCATATAGTTTCTCATCTTTTATTCCAGGATAAAAAGGGTTAAGTGTATAGCCTGAATTTGGCTTTACTGTATCATGGTGTGAGTTTAATAAAATGGTTGGCTTTGATGCATCAAAATATTTATTATAAGCCCACACATTATTTAATTTTTGGTGTGTTTTAACTTTATTGTGAGTTAAACATTTTTTTATTAAATCGGCAGTTTTATCTTCTTCCTTACTGAATGAAGGAGTGCAGATCAATTCTTTTAATAGATCAATAGCACCGTTTTGTAATGTCGACAAACTTATTTCTTTAGTTATAGAGGATTGTACCTGCATGTTGGTGTGTTTTTAATAATTCTAATAAATAATCCGATTTTCCAATGTGTATGGAATTTACTCCCTGATCAAGTGCCTTGAACGCATTATCTAATTTTGGGATCATACCGGAGTGAATGATTCCTTCTTCTTTTAGTACGTGGTATTGTTCTTCATTAATTTTTGAAATTAGTGATTGCTGATCGTTCACATTTTTCAATACACCGTTTTTTTCAAAGCAGTACACTAATTGTACATCGTATAGATGGCTTAAAGCCACTGATAAACAGGATGCAATGGTGTCGGCATTGGTATTTAATAAGTTACCTTTTCCATCATGTGTTATAGCTGAGAAAACCGGTGCAATAGATTGCTTTAGTAATTCGACAATAAATTTTGTATTGATACTATCCGCATTGATGTCGCCAACAAAACCATAATCAATTTCTGCTACCGGACGTTTATTTGCTTTAATACAATTAGCATCTGTGCCACATAAGCCTATAGCATTGCAGGATAAAGATTGTAATTGAGCCACAATCGTTTTATTTACTAATCCGGCATACACCATGGTTGTTACATCAAGTGTTTCTTTATCTGTGATTCTTTTGCCTTCGTGCATGACAACCGGAATATTTAATTTCTTGGCTAATTCGCTTGCTAACTTTCCTCCACCATGAACCAATAGTTTATTGGCTTTTATTTCCGAAAATTGCTGAAGAAACTTTGTTAAAGCTGCTTTATCATCAATCACGTGCCCGCCAATTTTGACTATAATTAATTTTTCTTTTATCATAACACTTGTGTTTGTAATGATTCTATTTTTTCTTTCGTTACTCCACATTGTGCTTCCAACATTTTTTTTAAAACAATTTGTGCGGAGTATATTCTGTTTTCTGCCTGTTGGTGGACCAATGATCTAGTCCCATCCAATAATTCATCTGTAAGCTCTACATTTCTTCTAACCGGTAAACAATGCATTACATAAGTATTATTTGTTACACTCATTTTTTGTTCTGATAAAAGCCAGTCTTCTTTAACTACAGGCATAGTTCCGTAATCATTATAAGCCGACCAGTTTTTCACATATACAAAATCTGCATCAGTCAATGCTTCTGATTGATCATAACAAACGGTGGCATTTTTACTGAAGTCTTCCTGTAACTCATATCCTTTAGGATGTGTAATTACTAAGTCAACATCAGTGCATTTCATCCATTCGGCAAACGAATTAGCAACTGCTTGTGGCAATGGTTTAATATGTGGAGCCCAACTCAATACAACCTTTGGCTTTTTAGTTTTGTTTTGAAATTCTTTAATAGTCATGGCGTCAGCTAAACTCTGCAAAGGGTGAAGGGTTGCTGATTCTAAACTGATCAACGGTTTTTTACAGTACTTCATAAATTGCAACAATACTTTTTCGGAATAGTCTTCTTCTCTATTTGTTAATGATGGAAAGCTTCTCACGGCAATAATATCACAATACAACCCCATAACAGCCGCTGCGTCTTTTACATGCTCTTGTTTACCACTATTCATGACTGCGCCATCATTAAATTCGAGTGCCCAACCATCCTGGTTTATATTCATTACAATTACTTGCATTCCCAAATTCATAGCAGCCCTTTGCATACTCAAACGCGTACGCAAACTTGGATTCATAAATAATAAACCCAATACTTTGTTTTTTCCTAATGCAGAAAAAGCAAAAGGATCATTTTTTAAAGCAATACCTTCTTCTATTAACCCAATGGGGGAAGGCACATCATGAACGGTTGTAAAATATTTCATGCTCTGTGTAATTAAATCGTTTGTAATTGGTTTTGTAATATTTTTTTAATGGCAGTTAAAAATTTATCTGCCTCTACCTTGCTTATATTTAAAGGCGGCAATAAACGAATGGTGTTATTGGAAGAAGAGTAGCCTGTAAATATGTTTTTCTCTTCCAGTAATTGTTTCCTTATTACTGAAGCGTTGCCTTCTGTTTCAATCCCAATCATTAAGCCCTTGCCTCTTACTTCTTTAACGCCGTTCAGTTTTGTTAATGATTCTATTAAATAATTTCCTATCTCTTTTGCATTTGATAGAAGTTGTTCTTTTTCTATAACGTCTAATACAGCCAATGAAGCGGTACATGCTAAATAGTTGCCGCCAAAGGTTGTCCCTAACATGCCATATTTTGCTTTGATGGATGGGTGAATAAGTACGCCGGCTACAGGAAATCCATTTCCCATTCCTTTTGCTATTGTAATTAAATGCGGCGTTACATTTGTAGATTGATGCGAAAAAAACTTTCCGGTTCTGCCGTAACCTGATTGTATTTCATCCGCAATGAATAAAGCGCCGTGTTTTTCGCAAGCAGTTTGAATTGTTTTCAAAAATGAATCATTCGGAATTTGAATGCCGCCAACACCTTGGATACCTTCAATAATAACAGCACACACACCATCACTCATGGCATTTAAAAATTGCTCTTCGTTATTTAAGGGAACAAAAACAACTTCATGATCCTTATTTATGTTAGCAGAAAGCTTTGCGTCATCTGTTACTCCTAATGATAGAGATGTTCTTCCATGAAAGGAATTTGTAAAGGCAATTACTTTTTTTCTTCCATTATGAAAGGAAGCAAGTTTAATAGCATTCTCATTCGCCTCAGTTCCTGAGTTACATAAGAATAGATTGTAGTCTTCGTAACCTGAAAGTTTTCCGAGTTTTTGAGCTAATTGTTCTTGTATGGGCATTTTTACAGCATTGGAATAAAATCCAATTTGGGATAATTGCTCAACCATTTTTCTAATATAGTGCGGATGTCCATGACCAATAGAGATCACGGCATGGCCACCATAAAAGTCAAGGTATTTTTCGCCGGCATCATCCCAAATGTAAGAGCCTTTGGCTTTAACAGGGTTTATGTCAAATAAGGGATATACGTCAAATAATTTCATTTTAGTTTATTAAAAGGTTAAACATTTTAATTGTAAAGCTGTTTTTTCTTCAAGACCAAACATCAGGTTCATATTCTGTACGGCTTGTCCTGCCGCACCTTTCAGTAAATTGTCTATCACACTGATGATGACTAATTGATCTTTATGTTTGGATAGTTGTATGAAACATTTGTTGGTGTTTACTACCATTTTTAGATCAACAGCTTTGTTTGTTACAAAAGTGAAAGCGGCTTCTTTATAAAAATTGGTATACAATTCCAATACTTCGTTCTCACTTAGTTTTGTCTGTAGCATTGCAGTAGCCATAATGCCTCTGGTAAAAGAACCACGTTGTGGCACAAATACTAATTGCTCATGATAACTGTTTTGCAAATGATGAAGGCTTTGATTTATTTCTTCCACATGTGGATGATTAAATAATTGATAAGCCGATACGTTTGAATGTCTCCAGGAATAATGCGTTGTATCACTTGGTTTTTGTCCGGCGCCCGTTGAACCAGTAATTGCATTTACATAAACGGTTTGGTTTAATTCATGCTTCTGAGCAAGCGGCAATAACCCTAATTGAATGGTCGTAGCAAAGCACCCGGGGTTAGCAATATAATCTGCTTTTGCGATGTCTGATCTATACAATTCAGGTAATCCGTAAACAAATTTTTTGTTATTAAATAGAGCATCGTTGCTCAATCTAAAATCTCTGCTGAGATCAATAATTTTTTTAGAAGCTAATTCAGGATGCTTTAATAAATAGTGTTTTGATTCGCCGTGCGGTAAACATAAAAATAATACATCTGTTTTTTTATCAACAGTTGATGTAAAAATTAAATCAGTTTCGCCTGTCAGATCAGTAAAAAAATCACTGATCTTATTTCCTGCTTGTGATTTACTTACAACAGAGTTTATCGTAACATCCGGATGTTGTAATAAAATTCTTAACAGTTCTCCACCTGTGTAACCGGCTCCTCCAACAATAGAAGCGTTAATAGTTTGCATCTTCAGTTATTTTTTGATCGTTTGTAATTTTAGTATTTTCTGCATGTAGGTTATTTACCTGATGATAGATACTCATTTGATTTCCCATGATTTTAGTAAATCCTTTTACATCGTCACCTGTCCAGCCTTTGTTCATTTCGCCGTAGCTTCCAAACTTACTCGACATTAAGTCATGTTCAGATTCAATACCGATGATCGAAAAATGATAAGGAGCTAATTGAACAAATACTTTTCCCGTCACCATTTCTTGAGAAGACTCAAAATAAGCTTCGATATTTCTCATTACCGGATCTAAAAATAAACCTTCGTGTAACCAGGTGCCATACCATGTTGCTTGTTGATCTTTGATCAATTGCTGGTATTTTGTTAAGGTGTGTTTTTCTAAAGTATGGTGTGCTTTTAGTATAATTAATGGTGCCGCTGCTTCAAAGCCAACTCTGCCTTTAATGCCAATGATGGTATCACCAATATGAATGTCTCTGCCTATTCCAAATGGCGCAGCAATGCTTTCTAAATATTGAATAGCCTCGGTTGGATGCGAAAATTGATTGTCATTCATGCCAACTAATTCACCTTTATTAAATACTAAAGTGGTTTGTTCAGGTTCAGTTTTTGTAACTTGTGTCGGAAAAGCGCTTTCAGGTAGTGTTAAATTCGATGTTAACGTTTCTTTTCCACCTACGGATGTTCCCCATAACCCTTTATTAATGCTGTACTTGGCTTTTTCAGCATTAATATGAATATGGTTTTTTTCCAAGTACTCGATCTCTTCTTCTCTGGATAATTTATTATCTCTGATAGGAGTAATGATTTTTATATCAGGAATCATGATATTGAATATCAGATCAAATCTTACCTGATCATTTCCTGCTCCTGTGCTGCCATGCGCTACGTAATCTGCATTGATCGATTTTGCATAGTTTGCAATCGCGGTTGCCTGCGAAATTCTTTCGGCACTTACTGATAAGGGATAGGTGTTGTTTTTTAAAATGTTACCATACACCAAATATTTAATTACTTTATCGTAATAGTTTTTCGTTTCTTCAATGCACTGAAAAGATGTTACCCCTAAGCCCATGGCTTTTTTCTTAATGGCTTTAATTTCATCTTTAGTAATACCACCTGTGTTTACTGTTACAGCATGTACTTTTAAGCCTAATTGTTTTGATAAATAAATGGCGCAGTAAGAAGTGTCTAATCCTCCGCTATATGCCAGTACTACTGATTTTCTCATGTTTAATTTTTTTATTTATGATTATTATGAATTAATTCTTTTTTATTTTGTTTTATGAACACTTGTTGTTTCAGTCGCAGCAAGCGTTCAAAGAGCTTCGATTGTTTTGTGAAATCCCAAAATTTCTTTTTTTCATTCTTGTTTCTTTTGTCGTCCGGATTGTAAAGCATGGCAGTGCATAAACAATTCTTGCGATCTTTACTTTTCAAGATCTCAAAATTCACACAGCTTTGACAACCTTTCCAAAAGGCTTCATCTTGTGTTAACTCAGAGTAGGTCACAGGTTCATAACCTAAATCCGAATTAATTTTCATCACAGCTAAGCCTGTCGTTAAACCAAATATTTTTGCATCAGGATATTTCTCACGCGATAACTCAAATATTTTTGCCTTGATCAATTTTGCTAAACCATCTTTTCTGAAAACCGGCGCTACAATTAGCCCGGAGTTGGCTACATAATTGCCATGACTCCAGGTTTCGATGTAGCAAAATCCTGCCCACTCCATGGTTTGTGTAAAAGCAATCACAGCTTTACCCTCGAGCATTTTTTTTTCAAGATATTCTGGCGATCTTTTAGCGATGCCTGTGCCTCGTGCTTTTGCAGATGATTCCATCTCATCGCAAATAATGGAGGCATAATGCAAGTGCTGTTCGTTAGCAACTTGCACAATGAATTTTTCCATTGCGTAAAATTTTAAAATGTAAATATTGATTACTTCCTTTTACTGGAAATAAAGAGGAAACAGACTTGAGGTTTTAAATCAACGTCGTAGAAAATAGGGGGGTCGCGCTACTAACGGCATGGTTAGTAACAGTTCAACAAACAAAAACACGCTCTTATTCAAAGCGGGCAGATAGTTAGGATATAATCCTGATGTATTTTTTTTTGTTTTCATTTTTTCACTAAAGAAAAAAGTTTGTTGTAAAATTATTTTTGCAAATATCTATAAATAAATGAGTCGTTTTAAAAAATTTACATGAGCGTGTAAATGAGCAATCTGATTTTTTATAATTAATCAGAGTAAATCTTTAAAAATAAATATGAAATGAAAATTAGATCAAGTTGTAATTCTTATACTCCCCAACTTTCCAGCCGGTAGTTTTCTCAATTGCCAAAAGGAATCGGTCTTTCAGGCTTAGTTTGATCTGTGATTTGTCGAATTTAAAATGCCAGTTAGCAGCATTGACTCTGTTCTGAAATACTTGAGGATGGTTGCCTTTAAACTCTTCTAAACTATCTATCTGAGAGTAATCAAATTCTTCTACATGAGCGATATTTTTTTTCATCCATTCATCGTCATGCCACATCTTATGGAAACTTTCTTGTTTGGCTTGTTGTGCTTTTGGCGATTTTACCCAGCCATAATGATAGATCTCAGCATCAATTTGCTTGACGTTTAATTTAGAGTTATCCATTTTTCTAAAGCCTTGGGCGTCTTTATAAGAACGAATGGATTTGTCATTTTTGATAATTCGAATTTCTTTTCGGTACCAACGACGAGAGTTTCCTACATAATTATAACTTCCGTAAAAATGCGTGTAGTTAAACAATAAACCATCTACACGCGTATCATCTTTATGCTTCAACATCGCTTGTTTAATGGCATTTAAATATTTTTCGTGAACACACTCATCGCTTTGTATATAAAAACACCAATCAACATCTTTACTGATCGCATCAAAGGCCTTGTTAGTTTCAATAGCTAATACTTGCCCACCTTGACGCAAGTTATCATCCCAAATGGTTTCAATAATTTTGATTTTAGGAGAGTTGATGTTTTTGATCAATTGCAAAGTATCGTCTTCGCTGTTTCCAACGGCGACAACAAACTCATCGCAAATAGGTAAAATAGAAGTGATTGCTTCCACCACAGGATAGTCGTACTTTAAAGCATTTCGTATGATGGTGAAGCCTGCTACTTTCATTTGGTTCTAATCTGTGTTTATCTGCGGAATCTGCGAGAGACTGTTCTAAAATTCCGGATTTTTACCAACGTAATTTTGAGGTGTGATCTGTAATAATTCTGCTTTCACTTCGGCACTTACATTTAATCCATTAATAAAGGTGTGCATCGAATCTTTTGTAATATGCGAATTGGTACGAGTCAGATCTTTTAAGGCTTCGTAAGGTTTTGGGTAGCCTTCTCTGCGCAAAATAGTTTGAACGGCTTCTGCTACTACTGCCCAGTTATTTTCAAGGTCTTTGATAAATACGTCTTCATTTAAGATCAATTTATCCAGACCTTTTAAAATGCTTTTGTATGAAATTAAGATATGTGCAATTGGCACACCTAAATTTCTTAAAACCGTACTATCTGTTAAATCCCTTTGTAAACGTGATAATGGAAGCTTTGCTGACAAATGTTCCAAGATCGCATTAGCGATTCCTAAATTACCTTCAGCATTTTCAAAATCAATTGGGTTTACTTTATGTGGCATAGCTGATGAACCAATTTCACCGGCTTTTAATTTTTGCTTGAAATAATCCATTGCAACATAAGTCCAGATATCACGGCAAAGATCTAATAGAATAGTATTGATGCGTTTCAAGGCATCGCAATAGGATGCAATATTATCGTAGTGTTCAATTTGTGTAGTGAACTGACTTCTGTGTAAGCCAAGAGTATTATTCACAAATTCATTTCCAAATTTGATCCAATCATTTTTAGGATAAGCTACATAATGGGCGTTGAAATTTCCGGTTGCTCCACCAAATTTTGCAGAGAAAGGAATTGCTTTTAATTGATTGATCTGTGATTGTAAACGCTCAACAAATACATAAATTTCTTTACCTAAACGAGTAGGAGAGGCTGGTTGACCGTGAGTACGAGCCAATAATGAAACGCCTTTCCACTCTTTAGCTAAAACAACTAATCGATCGTTTACTTTATTTAAAGTGGGTAATACAACATCAGTAGTTGCTTGCTTTAAAGATAACGGAATAGAAGTATTATTAATATCCTGAGAAGTTAAACCAAAGTGTACAAACTCTAAATAGTTTTCTAAACCTTGTGCTTTTAATTTTTCTTTCACAAAATACTCCACCGCTTTTACATCGTGGTTCGTTGTTTTTTCTGTTTCTTTAATAGTTTCTGCATCAGCAAAAGAAAAATTCCCGTACACTGATTTTAAATTATCAATTTGAGTCGCTGATAATTTTGGCAATTGTGCTAAGCCTTGTTGAGATAACAAGATGAAATAATCGATCTCAACTTGCACACGGTATTTAATTAATCCGAATTCAGAAAAATATTGAGCTAATTCGTTGGTTACTTTTCTGTAACGTCCATCAACAGGAGAAATAGCAGTTAAAGCGTTTAATTCCATAATTTAAAAATAAAGGGCAAATATAAGACTTTTTTAAAGGATAGGCAGGTGGATTTTACATAATCAATTGTGAGTATATGAACTATAGTTTGTGAAGTTCAAATGTCCGGAACCATTCTTGTTTTATTACCTCTCGTTTTAAAATTACTACTGAATCATTACATTGAATTATTTTCAGCTTTCCATATAATAATGGGGTGTAATGAGAGTTGCTTTTCGGAGGATCAAACATGATTTCTAATATACCCTTTTTAACTTTCCATTTTCTATTTAAAGTATCTTTTCGGTCTATAAATTTATCTTTATATTCAGTAAATGAGGAATCTGGTTTAAAAACGACATTCATTTCAAATTCTTTCAGCTTTTTTTGTACAGCAGGATACCAATCTTTAATGTCATTACCATTGTAATAATTTGTTTTCTGCCCATGAATTAAATCTGTTACACAAATTATTTTCCAATGATGTTTTGCTAGTACAATGGATATTTTTTTGTCTGAACCTTTATTAAACCCAAAAGTAAAAATAGAAACTACTATTATATATAATAAACGTTTCATGTACTGATGTTGTTTCTTAATTGAAAATCAATAGTTTTTTTATTTGAGAACTTTTATCTCCAAAAAATTTGAGATAATAAATTCCTTTTGAAAAGTTTGATATATCAATCATTTCACGACTAGAGTTCATTGATTTTTTAAAGACTAAATGTCCGTTGATGTTGTAAATTTCAACAATGTTAAACTCAAAGGTATTTTGTAAAATAGTTAATTTATCCGTTGCCGGATTTGGAAAAACCGATACATTATCTATTGTATTTTGTTCTTTAATAGTAGTTGGTATACCATCGTATTTTAACTGCGCTTGATTTGCTGCTGTAATTAAATGTTGCAAGCTGTCTCCACCCAAAATGGCAAAAGCTACTTTAATGGTTTGGTTAGGTAATACCTGAAACGGTCCGGTACTCATTACATTAGAGTTATCACTTCCGCTTCCTGAAACCCCAGCCGCTAAACGTTGGGTAGATAAAGAGTTATATTTTTCTTTAGTATCAAAGCCATTTGTGATATCAATTCCTCCATTGCCTCCAGCAACATTATCAAAAGCATAAAAATTTGGAGGAGCATTACTGGTTAGTAATTTAATACCGGCATATTTTCCATTTGCAGCTGTGTAGTAGCAATAACCCATTTTAGTAGCTGCATCATAGCCACTTCTGTTTTGCGCAAAGGTTCCTCCATCAATATCCCAATCGGCAAAAATACCGGCATACATTGTTTTAATAGTATCTGTGGCATGTGTGTTTTTAATATTGTATTCCCATATCACAAATTGCATATTAGGACTAGTGCTCCAGGCGAGTGTGTTTTGTACTACTTCTACCGGCAAAGGACTAAATGCAAAATTATCATTGATAGTAGCTTTGGTATCAAAATCAGAAGTGATAGATGGCATTAGTTTGGAAATAGTTGTGACATTCATAAAGTCAATGTCTGCAGTACTTGGATTTGAGCCTCTCACGCAATCAGAAACTTTTGTAGTATCTCTACCAATCATTAATCCGGCTTCATAAAGGAGGTCAATGCCTTTGTATTTAAATCCTAAGCCTTGTGTTTGCGCATTTTGGTTATAGCCTATCTTGCCATTGCTGGTAGCAGAAGTATTAACGTCGTTGATCGTGATGTTAATGTAATCTACATTGATGTATACAGAAAAATACTGTTTGGTCTGGTAACCTCCATCCTGCATCAGGAGTTCAAAATCTATCAATTGATTAATAGGAATAGCACCTGTTAATTTAAATCTAAAAGGATCAGTGTTATTGTTTTTGGTGCCGAGTGTATTGATGATTCCCAGAGAAGTGGTATTGTCCACACTACTTGCATAAGCCGATAGTGGGGTAAGTGTAGCATTTAAAGCCGTTGTTGGATCCAGATAATTAGTGAAATTTCCGGTAATGAATAAGGTGTCTCCAACCAAGAAGGCTTCATCATTATGATCAGAAATTAATTTATCAGTAAAGACTACACCCGGAGTTGCCGGATCTGTCAGGGCTCTTAATAAATTAATTCTACCGCTACCCAGTTTGGTAGCATAAGAAGGATTTAATCCCGAAATATTATCGGAGGTTACTTTTAAACGTTCGGCAATTTGTAAACCGTTATAGGCAGGAAATTGATTTTTAACGATTCCTGCAGCACCTGCTGTTAGTGGCGATGACATGGATGTGCCTGTTTGCGTAATATACATATTACCGGGCCATGTAGAGTTTATGTTTTCGCCCGGGGCACACACATCCACAAAATAGCCATAGTTGGATGAGCCTTGTTTGACATCAAACTGAGTAGTATTCGCAACGGCCAATACGTAGTTATAAGCGGCAGGAAAAAAATCATCACCTAAATTGTAGTTACCGGTGGCCGCAACAACTAGACTATTTTTATTAATAGTAGCATAATCTATAATATCTTGCCCATATTGGCTGGAACCATAACTTCCCCAGGAACAATTAATAATAGCGCATCCGTGATCGGCGGCGTATTTGATTCCTTCATAAGCAGCAATTAATACTCCTGAAGCATCACTTATTTTAACGGGTAAAATTTTACAATTAAAACCTACGCCTGCCCCGCCAATGTTGTTATCCGTGCTGGCACCGGCAATACCGCAAACATGTACACCGTGAGAACTAGCTTCATAAGTGGGGTCATTGTCGTTATTTGCCATGTCCCAACCCCTGTAATTATCTATGTATAGATCGCCATCGTTATCAATACCGTCTGGTACATCGGCATAATTACGTTTAATATTATTGAAGAGATCGTTATGTGTAAAATCAGTTCCTGTATCTGTAATCCCAATCACAATAGATGAATCTCCTTTGTTAATGTCCCAGGCACTAAAGGCATTGATAGTTTGCAAATGATATTGCGAGCTGGAATTAGCCAAAGGATCATTAGGACTATACGTTAGTTTAGGGATAAAATGTGGTTCGGCATAAATGAAAATACCGGACGCCAATAATTTACTAATGGCTTTTTCAATATCAATAGTTGCATTGTATTTCAATTCATAAATTAAAGATAGGTCAGCATAACGTTGGCCTGCTTGGTTAAATTCTTTTTCTGGAGATTTATCCTGAGGGAATTTTTTCTTTAAATCGGTAACACCAAGTGTTGTTGATATAGTTTGAAAGGCAGGGTGATTGATATTTGTTATAGTACAACTACTTTTAAAAGCTGGCTTTACTTTTAAAATAATGGTCTTTGGTAAATAGTCATTGTTTGTAATTCCTTTAGGTAACTGATACAGTTTTTGAGACTGTAAAGCCAGCGTTATACCTAATAATAGAACAATGAATAACCGTTTCATGAGAGAATTATTCTAGTAAATAACCTTTGTGTTTGTTGAACTTTTCAAGTGTGCGAATACCGGATGAACTAATGTGTTCGTATTCTTTGTCGCAAAATATATTGATGATTCGAATGCCGGGTTTTAATTCCTGAATGTAACGGTATTGATTTTGTTCGTACTGAAAATCAGTTGAATTTCTCAATCCCCTTACAACGGTTACATCATAACCTAAAGAATCTACATGATCTGTTAATAAACCCTCGTAATGAGTTTGTTGTCTGTTAGCGATCGTTTTTGGAATATCATAATGACGTTCATCCTTTTCAGGATTTCTGCCAAAGGCAATGATGACTTTATCAAATAATTTTTCTGCTTTTTGTAATACGCTGTAATGTCCTTTATGAAAAGGATTGAAGCTGCCAGGGAATAAACCGATCTTTGGCTTGTAGATATTAATGTAATCGATCAAGGCTTTTACATTAACATTATCCAAATGCTTTTCCAAAAAAGCCAAACGTTGTTTTTTGTATTCGGTATAATCAACCGCTTGATGTAGGCTAAATTCAGATTGTTCCTGCTTTAATAATTCAGCAAATGAACTATTTAGGTTAATATTTGAAAATGCGATCATAGTGTTTTCTTGTTTTTTTCGCTCAGACGTCGAGGATTTCGCAGATGTTTTGATCAGTGAAATCCGTGAGACAACATTACTTCTTTTTTAAATAAAATAAAGTTGAACAATTCGTTTTTTGTAAAATTTTATTGGCTTGTTCTTTAATTTGTTCAGCAGTTACTTTTTGGTAATTGGCAATTTCCTGATTGATCAGATCAGCATCACCCAACAGTTCAGAAATGGCCAGATTAGTGGCTTTATTCAATACATCTGTTTCGCTATAAGTAACAGTAGACTCTACTTTATTTTTACATTTTTGTAATTCAGTATCGCTTACTAATTCGGTTTGTATTTTTTTAATTTCTGCATCAATGCCTGCCTCAGCATCTTCTACACTTACACCATCATTTATTTTTCCTGATATCACAAAGATTCCTTTATCAAAATCACCCATTACATAAGCGTGAATGTCAGAGAATAGTTGTTTGTCTTTTATTAAGTTTTTATACAAACGCGAAGAATTGCCACGGGATAAAATATCAGACATAAGATCAATGGTGTGGTATTCTTCATCATTTCTGGCACACATACGGTAAGCACGGTAAATAGAGTTGATAGGCACATCGCGTTCCACGGTTAAACTTCTGTATTCAGTTTGCTCTGGTTCTACGGGTAAATTGCGTTTAATTTTTTCACCGGATTCAATGGGTTCAAACCATTTAGCACATAATGCTTTTACATTCTCTAATTCCACATTGCCCGCAACCACCATAATAGCGTTGCTAGGGGTGTAATGTGCTTTAAAAAATGATTTCACATCCTGCATGGTCGCATCTTCAATATGTTTGATCTCTTTGCCAATGGTAGCCCATTTATAAGGATGTACTTTGTATATTAAAGGACGTAACAACAACCACACATCTCCATAAGGTTGATTCAAATAACGTTGTTTAAATTCTTCAATCACTACACTGCGCTGCACGTCCAGACTTTTTTTGTCAAAAGCTAAACTCAGCATACGGTCGCTTTCCAGCCACATGGCTGTTTCTAAATTCTCAGCAGGTACGGTGCAATAGTAATTCGTAATATCGTTAGTAGTAAAGGCATTATTTTCGCCACCTACCAACTGTAAAGGCTCATCGTAATTAGGAATATTAATACTGCCACCAAACATTAAATGTTCAAATAAATGGGCAAAACCGGTCTTGTTTTCGTCTTCATCGCGGGCTCCTACATCATATAGAATGTTAACACAAGCCATAGGCGTGCTTTTATCCTGATGAACGATGACTGTTAAATTATTTTTAAGCTTAAATTTGTCGAATTGAATCATACGTTTTTTTTGAGTACTAAATATCTCTTAAAGATACTAAAAACTCCTCAAAACAATAAAAAATATGAGCGCTTAAAATCGACCAATTTCTTGCCTCAAAAAGATAAAAACACTTATATTAGTCAACTGTATTTTAAACTAAAATTTCTAATGGAAAATACCCCATACCAATCTAAACACAAAATAAGAATCGTTACTGCTGCTGCTTTATTTGATGGTCACGATGCGGCTATTAACATCATGCGTCGAATCATCCAATCGAGTGGAGCAGAGGTGATACACTTAGGTCACGATAGAAGTGCTCAGGAAGTTGTAAACTGTGCTATTCAGGAAGATGCCAATGCGATTGCAGTGACGAGTTATCAGGGTGGACACGTGGAGTATTTTAAATACATGTTTGATCTATTGAAAGAAAAAAATTGCACTCACATCAAATTATTTGGTGGTGGAGGTGGAGTTATTCTTCCAACTGAAATTGAAGAGTTACATGCTTATGGTATTACAAAAATATATTCTCCAGACGATGGTCGTTCATTAGGCTTACAAGGGATGATCAATGATCTGTTACGTCAGTGTGATTATGCAACGGGAACAAATATCAAAGAAGATGTTGCTAAAATAGCGGACAGAGATTATAAAGCGATTGCCCGTATTATTTCAGCAGCAGAAAATTTTAATGAAGAAAATTTAGGGTTATTGAATGAGTTAAAAGCTAAAGCTGAAAAATCTTCAACGCCTGTTTTGGGAATTACTGGTACCGGTGGTTCAGGAAAATCAAGTTTAGTGGATGAATTGGTGCGTCGTTTTTTAATTGATTTTAAAGACAAACAAATTGCGATCATTTCAGTAGATCCGTCTAAGCGTAAAACAGGCGGCGCTTTATTAGGAGATAGAATTCGTATGAACGCCATTCGTAACGATCGTGTTTACATGCGCTCTCTGGCTACTCGTCAAAGTAATTTGGCATTGAGTAAATATGTGCAGGATGCAGTTAACATTTGTAAAGCAGCTAACTTCGATCTGATTGTTTTAGAAACATCCGGTATCGGACAAAGTGATACGGAAATTATTGAACACTCTAACATGAGCTTGTATGTGATGACACCAGAATATGGTGCCGCTACGCAGTTAGAGAAAATTGACATGTTGGATTTTGCCGACATTATTGCTTTAAACAAATTTGATAAACGTGGTGCTTTGGATGCAATACGTGATGTAAAAAAACAATACAAACGCAATCACAACTTATGGGATATAGAAGATGAAGCAATTCCGGTTTTTGGTACGATTGCCTCTCAGTTTAATGATCCGGGCATGAACCGTTTGTACAAAGCGGTGATGAATAAAATGGTTGAGAAAACAGGAAATAATAGCTTGGCTTCTAAATTTCATATTACCGAAGAGATGAGTGAGAAAATTTACATCATTCCTCCTTCTAAAACACGTTACTTATCAGAGATCTCTGAAAACAATCGTAACTATGATAAACGTGCGAAACAACAAAGTGAGGTTGCGCAAAAATTATACGGGATTCAAAAATCCATCGAAACGATCTCTGAATCAACAATGGATGATAAAGATCGTTTGATCAAAGGCTTAAAAGAAGCGTTTGAAAAAACAAAATTAGATCTCGATCCTCGTAATTTATTGACGATTGAAAATTGGGAAGCGAAGAAAAAATTATGGAGCAATGAGTTTTACGAATTTAAAGTACGCGACAAAGTATTAAAAATTGCTACACATTACGAATCCTTATCTCATACACAAATCCCAAAAATTGCTTCTCCAAAATATACAGCTTGGGGTGATATTTTAAATTGGAATTTACAAGAAAATTTTCCAGGAGATTTTCCTTACACAGCTGGGATCTATCCATTCAAACGTGAAGGTGAAGATCCAACTCGTATGTTTGCCGGTGAAGGTGGCCCCGAGAGAACGAATAAACGTTTTCACTACGTAAGTAAAGGATTACCTGCAGCGCGTTTAAGTACAGCGTTTGACAGTGTAACATTGTATGGTAACGATCCTGATTACCGTCCGGATATTTATGGTAAAGTTGGAAATAGCGGTGTAAGTATTTGTTGTTTGGATGACGCTAAAAAATTATATAGTGGTTTTAATTTAGCAGACCCTAAAACATCGGTGTCTATGACCATTAATGGTCCAGCGCCAACATTAGCTGCTTTCTTTATGAATGCTGCTATTGATCAGCAATGTGAATTATACATTAAAGAAAATGGTTTAGAGAAAGAAATTGAAGCGAAGATCGCCGCTATTTATAAAGCAAAAGGAACGGTAAGACCTACTTATCAAGGCGAATTACCGGAAGGTAATAATGGCCTAGGCTTAATGCTATTAGGTGTAACCGGAGACCAGGTTTTGCCAAAAGATGTTTATGCTAAAATTAAAGCAACTACTTTATCACAGGTACGTGGTACAGTACAAGCCGATATTTTAAAAGAAGATCAGGCACAAAATACCTGTATTTTTAGTACAGAGTTTAGCTTACGTGTAATGGGCGACGTACAACAATATTTTATTGATGAAAAAGTACGTAACTTCTATTCAGTATCAATCAGTGGTTACCACATTGCCGAAGCCGGTGCCAATCCTATTTCTCAATTAGCATTCACTTTGGCCAATGGATTTACTTTTGTAGAATATTATTTAAGTCGCGGAATGAACATTGATGATTTTGCGCCAAACTTATCCTTCTTCTTTAGTAACGGTATCGATCCTGAGTATTCGGTGATTGGCCGTGTGAGCCGTCGTATATGGGCAAAAGCAATGAAATTAAAGTATGGTGGGAATGAAAGAAGTCAGATGTTGAAATACCATATCCAGACATCGGGTCGTTCGTTACACGCGCAGGAAATTGATTTTAATGATATTCGTACAACGTTACAGGCGCTATATGCGATTTATGACAACTGTAATTCGTTACACACAAATGCTTATGATGAAGCGATCACAACACCTACCGAAGAATCGGTGCGTCGTGCAATGGCCATTCAATTAATTATAAATCGCGAATTAGGTTTAGCGAAAAACGAAAATCCATTACAAGGTTCTTTCATCATTGAAGAATTGACGGACCTTGTTGAAGAAGCAGTATTAACAGAGTTTGATCGTATTTCGGAACGTGGTGGTGTGTTAGGCGCTATGGAAACCATGTATCAACGTGGACAAATACAGGAAGAAAGTTTATACTACGAAACATTAAAACATACCGGAGAATATCCGATCATTGGTGTAAATACCTTCTTGTCAAGTAAAGGAAGTCCAACCATTATTCCTAAAGAAGTCATTCGTTCAACCGAAGAGGAGAAGGAATATCAAATTACTATGTTATCGGAGTTACATAAAACGCATAAAGATAAACAAGCTGAAATGATCAAAGCATTACAAACAGCAGCGATTCATAATCAAAATATTTTTGCTGAGTTAATGGAAGCTGTTAAATATATGTCTTTAGGCCAGATCACTGCTTCATTGTTTGAAGTTGGCGGACAGTACAGAAGGAATATGTAAAATGATTTGTGTCTGAGGAGGTCACTGCGCTTGTCGAAGTGCTCTCGTACACACAGATCAACTATTAACATTTTAAGCCCTTGCAATTTGCAGGGGCTTTTTTATGCCAAAAATTTCGCTATTTTTACTATTCAAACTATAAAACAAAAAACTATGAAAAAAATCCTTTACGTATTATTAGGCTTAGTCGCCTTGTATTTAATCTTATGTGTGTTTGGACCCAGCCATGTTAAAGTGGAGCGTTCAATCGACATTAATGCTTCTGCTGAGTTAATTAAAACCAAATTAGGCGATTATAAATTCTTCCACGAGAGCTGGAGTCCATGGACAGAAAAAGATCCTGATATGAAAAAAACCTATACAGGTGAAGCCGGTAAAGAGGGACATATGATTGCTTGGGAAAGTGCGAAAGAAGAAGTTGGTAAAGGTTCTATGACGTATCATTACACACATGGGGATACAATAATGCACACATTACATTTTGATGGGCATGAAAGTGACGCACACATATACCATGTTGTAGTAGCTAATGGTGCTGCTAGCAAAGTGAGCTGGATTATGGCTGATGAAACACCTTTCATGTTCCGCGCTATGATGTTATTTATGAACATGGATAAAATGATAGGTCCTGATTTTGAAAAAGGCTTATCTAAATTGAAATCAGCTATCGAATCAATGCCTAATGAAACAGCGGCACATTATGATGTTGAAGAAATGAATTGGGATGCTAAAACTTTTTACGGTGTTAAAACCAAAACAACATTTGATAAGTTAGCACCATTCTTTGGCGAGTCTTATGGTAAGATAGGTCAATCTATGAAAAAAGCTAAAGCTGAAATGAAGAGTGCGCCAAGTGCTATTTATTTTTCGTTCGACGAAAAAACAATGGTGACTGAAGTTGCAGCAGTTATGGAAGTGGCTAGTGGCACAAAATTAGAAGGTGTTGAGAAATTTGAAACCCCCGCAGGTAAAGTGTTAAAAATTGCATACTATGGCGCTTATGATAAATCAGCTAACGCACACTATGCAATGGATGCTTATATGAAAGAAAAAGGAATGACCCAGTCTTATGTATTAGAAGAGTATGTAACAGATCCTATGACAGAGAAAGATACTGCTAAATGGTTAACTAATATTTTTTATTTAGTTAAGTAAGTTTCACTAGTTTAATTTATATAAAGCCCTTGCATTTCGCCAGGGCTTTTTTATTTCATCAAACCTAAACTTTAAAATATTGAATTTTAACATTATATTTAAATATCCATTATAACATCTTATCAAACTTTTTTTATCATATTTAATTTTTTGGACAAGCACTAGCTTTGCTTACACAACGGCTGATAGTCTTTACGCCTTATACAGTAAAAAAACTGATTTAAAACAAAAAACAGAGCTGTTAATTAAGTATGGGGAAGAGGTTTTGTTAAATGATATTGACTCAGCTCATTCCTGTGGCAGCATAGCTTTAAGTAACGCTAAAAAACTGAAAAACGATATTTTAATTATTGATGCTCAATTATTAATAGGGTATTCTTACGAAGCAGAGGCTGAATACAAAGACGCTCTCACCCATTTTCTATTAGCGACGGATCTCAGTAAAAAAATTCAGAATAAACAAAAACTAGCCCAATGCTATACCGCAATGGGAGTAGTGTATTGGTATCAAGGTTTTTATGATAAAGCGGAAGAATACTATAAAAAAAATATTGTTTTATGTAAACAATTGAATGATTTATATGGTATGGCCGCAAGCTATGGCAACTTGGCGATCATTTTTGATGAGAAAAAGGATTTGCAAAGTGCATTATTATATTACCAAAAAGCGTTAGAGATTTTTGATGCCGGAAAAAAACCCAGACAAAGAGCAGCTTGTTTAGACAATATGTCGCTTATTTATAAACAGCAAAAGGAATTTAAGTATGCATTATTAAGTAATCACGAAAGTTATAAAATACGTGAAAGTTTGCAGGACACAATTGGTATGCTAGCCTCTATGAATAATTTAGGAAGTATTTTTATTGCTCAAGGAAAATACCAGGACGCTATAACTTTATCTGAAAAAGTTTTCGCGATGGCCTCTCGATTAGGCTCAAAACAAGACGTTAAAGCAGCTTGTATGAATTTGAGAGATGTTTATGAGGCAAAACTTGATTACAAAAATGCAAACTTAATTTTGAATAAATTGATGAGTCTGAACGATAGTATCAGAAATGTTGAGAATGCGAGCGAAATGGCTGAACTGGAAACTAAATTCAAAACTAAAGAAAAAGAAACCGAGCTTCATGAAGCAAAATTGCGAGAGAAATTAACTGAAAAAGAAAATGAAGAAGAGCTTCAAAAGAAAAACTTTTTCATCATAGTGCTTTCATGTATTGGAATAATGATTTTAGTGGTGGCCTTTTTATTATTAAAACGTTTCAAAGAGAAGAAAGTAATAGCAGAAGAATTCAGTAAAAAAAATCAGGAAATTGAGATGCAGAAATCAGTTATTGATAAAGCTTTTCATCAACTTTCTGAAAAAAATAAAGACATTACAGACAGCATTAAGTATGCAAAACGAATTCAAAAAGCAATTTTTCCAACTAATAGTCAATTCACAAAGTCGTTGCCAAAATCATTTGTATTTTTTAAACCAAAAGATATAGTGAGTGGCGATTTTTATTGGGTTGAGGAACATGAAGGAGATATATACTTTGCTGTGGTAGATTGTACTGGTCATGGCGTTCCTGGAGCCTTTATGAGTATCGTAGGATTTAATTTGTTGAATAAAGCTATTCATGAAAATAAATGCAAGACGCCTGCTGATATTTTAA
>Ga0066415_1000007_pt1 | contig 35572 bp, 33 predicted proteins | sample LakWasMet21_HOW5_2_FD_59542 | JGI IMG/M metagenome (GOLD analysis project Ga0066415, IMG submission 59542) | Freshwater sediment methanotrophic microbial communities from Lake Washington under simulated oxygen tension - Sediment Metagenome 21_HOW5 | ecosystem: Environmental > Aquatic >... | reverse complement strand
GGTAAATCTTATTTTGTTTAACATGCTCAACATCCACCAATTGTTGCTTTACCTTATCGGAAATTGCAATAATATGTTTACTTAATACGTTAATCATTTTTTCCATGATTTTTTCTTTTTTATTGCCATTCAATAAGATAACATCAGAGTTATGACGCACATTAAATACTATTGATTCAATAAATCGACAGGCAATAGAGCTAATAAAATTGGGGATTTGAAGATGAGAGTGTACAAAGTGAATGTTATTCTGCTTACAAAACTTAATAAGAAATCTGGCCCATATTAAATACTGAATAACTCCGCCACGTAAGGATTTACGAGTTACAATTTGCACGTCATTTTTTTCTAGCTTTTCGTGAATTGCTCCCTTTTCACAGGTAGTCAAAAAAAATACATTGTAGCCTTTTTTTTTAAAGTAGAGAACTATCGACTCTATCTGTATTGATCGAGCACTAAAAGAAGTGAAAAACAATATATTAGACTTAGGCATATAAGTTATTTTAAATCTAATGTTTCTTCACAAGCTTTATCAAAAATTTTTTTAAAATTTTCTAACGCTCGCTCTTCAGTATAAAAACTTGCGACTTTTTTACACTTATCTGAGATTACTTTTTTTTGATGAATGCTTAAATTCAAATACCATAACATTTTTTCAAAAATCATTGCAGCGTCGAGTGGAACGACTAAATCCTGAGACACCTGTTCCACAGCTTCTTTAGAACCGGTCCATTCTGAAACAATTGGAACAACTCCAGCCGTCATCGCTTCTGTAACGCTTATACCCCACGCTTCTCCTCTGGCTGTATGAAGATATAAACAAGCTTCGCTCAAACATATGCTCAAGTCATTACTTTGTCCGGTTAAAATAACATCGTTAATAAAATCAGGGCATTTTTCATTTAATACATTATTCATTAATACCGGATCATAATCCCCAACAATAGTAAAAGTTAATTCCGGAAAATAAGGTTTCACTTTAGAAAATGCCTCTAACATCAGATCTATACCTTTATAATGTAATCTATTTCTATTCGGTATAGCGCCAATAGTAACAATATTTAATCTATCCAACTTTGGTTCAATTTTGATTAATTTGTTGAATCTCCAAGCCGGGCTTCCATTAAAGGTTTTGTAGATCTTTATATTTGATTTTGAATCAATAAAGGTTTTTAAAATTTCATATTGAAGTGGGCCTTCACATATAAATGCATCATAAGTATTAAATAGTTTGATAAAAGCTTTTTTAGTAGTTTCCGGATATTGATTAGTATATAAAAAATACAGCGTATGTGATCCCATGATCGCAAAAAGTTTTTGCCGTTTGCTCATTAACCCTAGCTTTTTCATCAAGCCGAGCATAAAGTAAGCTTCTTCAGATAAAAACACATCGTAACTATTTCGTTTTGGAAAAAATAAAGCGCACGCTAACCAACTCATGTATCTTTTAATAGCAGACGAGTTAGGAATATCATGATATCGTAGTTTAAAATCTACAAAATGAAAAGTTGAATCTACCGATTTAGCATAAGCAGCATGTGTTGGATGACTGTGTGGTCTCCCTTCAATATATGCTGTTTTTATAGATCTCATTTATATAATCTAATTTTAAAATAATGTTTAAATAAATAAGTCCATTTTATAAACTGACTGATGTCTATTAATAAAATTAATGAAAATTTAAACAAAACACTTACTCTGTTTTCAACTTGCTCTAAACTATCCAAATACCAAAGTTTAATAATAATTTGTTTAAATTTTTCGGAATCAAATTTTTTCAAACTATCATTAATTTTTAAAATTTTTTTTATCGCATAATACCGTTTAACGGAAATTTTACCGGTTAACCTCATGCTCAATTCTGAATCCGACAGATTTTCAAAACTAGAAATAAAATATTCTGCCCGTATTCTGTTTCTAGTTTCTCTTTGTAGAGCACGATATTTAACAGAAACTGAATTAAGATGTGTTCTATAACGCACATAACAGATTGGCAAATTTGCTGCTTCCGTAATCGTAATCCAACTAGTCCATAATTTATAATCCTCTGCGTGCAAATACCCTTTAGGAAAAAAAAGGGAATACTCGTCTAAAATTGCTTTTCGGAAAATAACGACATTATTTCCAAAACTGGATGTGATAAACAAGTTAAGTTGAATATCTTCATGCGTTAATGGATAGTTCATCTGACCCTTACTGCTGCCAAATAATTCGAGTTGAGCTCCACTAATACCAATATTTGGATTAGCTTCCATAAATTCCACCTGTTTTTCTAATCTTTCAGAAAAACATATGTCATCTGCATCCATTCTGGCAATATACTTTCCGGCTGCTAAAGAAATTCCTTTATTTAAACTATCTATTAGCTTCAGATTGACATCGTTTTTAACGCATTTGATCCGTTTATCATTAAATGAAAAAATAATGGATTCTGTTTGATCAGTCGAACCATCATTAATAATAATAAATTCAAAATTCTTATATGTTTGATTTAAAACACTTTCAATAGCATCCTTAATATAAGCTTCCTCATTATAGGCCGCCATAACTATACTAACCAATGGTTCACTCATGATTTAGCAGTAACGAAACTTTGTACTGTTGTGTATTTTTGTTTCATTTTAAGAAATAATTTTTCGAAATACTCATATGACAAATATGATAATAATATTGTGATACTAATAACTACCAGATACACTATGGGTAATTTTAGATAATAATCGCACTCTATTAAATTTATAATTTTAGAGCAATAAAAAATTACCAATTGATGTATTATATAAACACCATAGGATATTTTTCCTAAAAAGTTAAAGATAGGGTATTCCAAATTTATTAACGTTTTTTTGTTTTGACTCAAATTAATAATCAAAACAACTGTTATAATAGATATAATTTCATTATCTATTAAAGATGCAATGTGAAATTTGTTAAACATCAACAAAACGATTACTGTCCAGGCAATGATCTGTGAAATTTTAAGTTGGGATATTTTAAGAAAAGTAGTGTTTTTTTGAAAAAACAAAATGCCACCAATGCCACCAATAGCCATACAATCAAATCGACAAATGTGCACAAACAAATAAGGATAGGAATAACCAAATTTAACTTCAATAATCCTACAAATAACACGAAGAAGGAAGTAAGAAATAGCAAAAAAAGTTACTGTTTTTAAAACATTAGATTTTTTTTTCACTAGCCATGGCCAAAATAAATAAAACTGTTCTTCAACCCCTATCGACCAGTAATGGCCTAAAAAAGGCAGCGCAGTACCAAGTGCAAACGGCACATTTGCTAAAATAAATACATAATATGGAAGAGTGCCAGGGAGCTCGCCTATGTTATATTGATAAGCAGTAAATAAACTAACAATTAATATTAAGAAATATAATGGCCATATCCTTAATATTCTTCTTAAATAAAAATGTTTAATATTAATTTCTTTTATTTCTTTTTCTTTTAATAATAAGAAAGTAATAAGAAATCCGCTTATTGCAAAAAAAATAGTCACTCCAAAACCAGCCAAATCAACAGTAGGCATTTCCGGCAAACCATAATAATGCATAGACATATTTAAATGAAAAATAACAACACTGAAAGCTGCAATAGCTCTCAATCCGTTCATTCCTTTAAAATATATTTTTGACTCTTTCAAATTAAATTAATTGCTTTTCTTACGTCCAATTTTATCTAGTATTACATTAAAATCATTATATGATGGAATTAGCAAATCTTTAAGTTTAGACCTACTCAATTTAATATAAATAATGATAATAAAAACCGTACTACTTAAATAAGCAATTACAGATGCATATGCAGCTCCTTCAACTCCATAAATTGGGATTAAAAAAAGATCAAAAATGAAGCAGAGGAAAAAACTAATAAAAGAGGTCATAAGATTGATTTTCATTTTACCTATACCTATAAAAAAAGATGATAAAATAGTAACAATACTGAAAGGTACCACGCCCATAAGAAGTAATTTAAATAGAATAATACTATTATTATATTCTTCCCCAAATAAAAATGGGATAATAAACCCAATCGTTAGCAATAGAAATAGTGAAGCAATACTTAAGATACCAACAGTTATGCGTGACAAACTATTAGTATTAATAATACTTTTATTAATATTATCTCCCGCTGCATAAGAAATTAAAATACTGGAAATAGCTTGAGGAATGATCCACAACATTTGTGATAAATTAGATGCTAATGAATAAAACCCCAAATCCTTACTTCCATTATAATATTCAACAAACCAAAAATCCATTCTACAGCTTAAAAAATGAAGAATACTTCCTATATACGCCATAAATGAAAAACTAAGCAAATATTTCAGCTGCTTAATATTTAAAAACGTAAAACTAAACTCCGGTCTTGCATTCTTTATATAAACTATAAAAAAACCGATGACAGGAATTGATGAAACTAATATATAAAAAACAAGAAAATTTAATAAACCAATATTGTATTTTTGCTTAAACAAAAATATAGTAGCATATAGTACGATCGAAAAAGCAGAAACTAAACTAAACACGAGTTGTTGTTGTTTAAATAGTTTTTTTCCACTTAAAACAGAAGTAAATAGGCTATTAAACAACGTGAATAGAAATAAAATAAATAAAATAACTAGGTAATATGTTGAGTTTTTGTCTACCGGAATAAACAAACTATAATATTTTTCAGGAAAACAATAAATTGTAATAATAGAAATTAACAGTAATCCATAAATCAAAACCAAAAAAGAATTAATTGTTTTGCGTTCCGGCATTTTATTGGAAGAAAATACATGAATAATTGAAGTTCCAAAACTAAAACCAAGAATAAACGACAAAAGACTGGAAGTATTTAATATTAACGAAAATTCTCCTCTGCCTTCCGGACCAAGAATTCTAGCAGTTATTACTGAGGTAACCAAGCCGCTAAATAATCCAATAATTTGAGTAAAAATTTGTCTTATAATGTTATTAGCCAGCATAAAATATCAAAAACACCTGTGTTAAATTAAAAGGTAAAATACTCTTAGTACACAAAGATATGCTAATAATTATTCTTTTTTTCTTATATTTACCTATATAACAAATGCATCACGTTAATAAGTTTATATACGTTATTTTATTGGTATGCGGATTACTTTTTTTTAATCCCACCTCTTATGCTCAAGGCTTTTTGCCATCAGACATTAGTGGCTTAAAATTGTGGATTAACGGTGACAGTGTAGAAATAACAACCCCTCCATTTGTCAATAAATCATATGATTTATCAGCATCAGGTAATCATGCTTTACAAACAGTTGTTGGTTTAAAACCTATTTCTTTGGCTTCTTCCTTTCTTAACGGACATAAAATTATACGGTTCGATGGCAATGATGATTATATCGAATTTAATGAAATCCAAGACATCCGTACCGTATTTTGGGTAGTACTAGAAGATACTGATGCAGTCGGTGGTTATATTCCTATGCTCGGAAACACTTATACTTTGGATTTTTTAGGGGAATCTCATTTGATATGGGGTTCAGCGTATGCGAATCCTTTTGTTATCAATGGTATAACCAAAATAAATTCTAGTCAAATTAATGGAACGGTAACTAATAGACCAAATGAATTTTCGTTAATAAGCCTTTTGACCACAGGAAATGTTAAAGCCGCTTCATTCTCTAAAGACAGAGGCAACTCAAACAGGGTATGGGATGGGGATCTAGCAGAATTGATAATATACAATCAACCATTATCTGCTTCTCAAATTGATTCGGTTGAGCAATATTTAACTAAAAAATATACTCATTCTATCGAACTTCCCGATAACAAAATAGTTTGTTCGTTACCAATTACCATCAAACCCAATTCAGGATACTTTAAAAATTATTTATGGCAAGACGGGTCAACTGCTGATTCATTAAAAATTTTTACGCCAGGGAAATATTACGTTAAGACACAAAACATATTTGATAAATTCAGCTCTGATACAATTTATATTAATCTGGATACTACAACTACTCAAGTGTCTTTACAAAATGACACGTCGATTTGCTTCGGAAAAAACATAGTAATAAATGCCGGATCCGATCATTTAAATTATACTTGGTCTAATGGAATAAATACAAACTCAATAACCGTTAACACTTCTGGTCTTTATAAAGTTACCATGATTGATTGTAAGGGGAATATATCAAAAGACTCAATACAAGTAAGCATTATTCCTCTGCCCTCTTTTGATTTCGGAAACGATACAATAATTTGTTCCAATTCTAATTTTAATCTTGATCCTAGTTTTACAAATTCACTCCCACTCACTTTTAATTGGCAAGACAATACACATGATTCCATTCTGCCGGTTTCAACAAATGGTCAGTACTTTTTAAATGTATTAGACAATATAGGTTGTTCGTATTCTGATACTGTAAATATACAAATTGATACAACGATGAATTTAATTTCCCTCGGCCTAGACACTAACCTCTGCGCAGGAAATGCCATATCCTTAAAGGTTGGAGATCAATCTGGCTTAAGTTATGTATGGAACGACAACTCAACGAATAATTCATTAATCATTAATACTTCCGGACAATACTCTGCTATTATAACCAATACAAACAACTGTGTTGCTAAGGATACCATTAATGTAACAGTACTTGGGTTTGCCCCTACTGCGTCTTTTTTAAATTCAATAGCTTGTAAAAATAATGTTATTTCTTTTACTGATGATTCAACGCCACCTTCGGGCAATACAATTAGTTCATGGTTTTGGAATTATGGAGATGGCACTACCTTAGCAGATACTTCACACTTTCAAAATCCGAACTATACCTATGCTGATACAGGAAATTATAATGTGAATTTAACAATAACCACTAACGTTGGCTGTAAGCAGGTTTTAATTCAAAACGTTCATGTTGCACCTAAACCAACCGTTAATTATAACAACATCATTGCTTGTAAAAACGATAGTGCAGTATTCACTAACTCCATTACAACATTTGGTTACCCAACCACTTCTTATTTATGGAACTTCGGCGATCCTGTAAGTGGCTCTGCTAATACATCAACTTTACCCAATCTTAAACACTTATTTTCTCAGCAAACCATTTATCCGGTTAAATTAATTGCTACAAATAGTGCCGGATGTAAAGATTCTATTACAAAAAACATTAATGTACGCGCTCAGGTCACCGCCAGTTTTACAAATACCAGCGCTTGCTCAAAAGGCTCGATCACCTTTCAGGATAACTCTATTGTCCCGGCGCCAAATTCTTCGAACATACGCAACTGGAATTTCGGAACGAGTAGCGCTACCGGATTAACGGTTACAAAAACTTTTAGTTTAGGGGGCATCTATCCAATAACTCTAACTGTTACCGGATCTAATGGCTGCACATCTTCAATCACACAATCCGTTAATGTTATGCTGCCTCCCGTTGCAGAATTCACACTACCTTCTATTTGTTCGAAAGATACCGCAACAGCCATTGATCAATCAATTGCTCAAAATGGCACTATTACTGCGTGGACATGGAAATTAGACAATATACCTTTTTCCTCAGTACAAAACCCTACACTTTCGCCAGTTGCTACAACAGCCTATTCAGTTAAATTAATTATTATCAATTCTTTTAATTGCGTTGATTCCATCACCAAAACTTTCAACGTCTACCCCTTACCCGCTGTAGATTTTACAACTAGTCCCAGCACTTATTATTATCCAAATTCACCAATTACGTTTATTCCAACTAACCCAACCGGTGTTCTGTACAATTGGACAATTAATTCAATTCCATATTCAGTTCAATCACCAACAGTAGTAATTACAACCCCAGGAACCTATACAGCAAGTTTATTTCAAAAAAACAATTTAGGATGCGGCAACACTAAGTCAAAAACAATTAACATTTTAAATCCCTATTTAGATTTAGCCCTATTAGAAGCTAACGCTACTAAGAGCTCAAATAATTATTATAGTGTTAGTGCACGCCTTGCTAATTTTGGTACCCTTGCAATTTCATCCTTTGACATATCCTATCAGATCAGCGATGCTGGTTCTGTTTGGGAAACATGGAATGGGTTATTAAATCCGGGTGAATTTATGACTTATCAATTTACAGCAAAAACTCTTGCTAAAAATACCAGTGATGGAAATGTTGCCTGTATTAATATTGAATCCGTCAATACAATTAACGATCACAATTTATCCAACAATAAACAATGTGTAACCGAAAATTCAAACTCTATTGTTGTTTCTAATCCTTATCCTAATCCGACGGATGGTGATATTACCTTGCCTATCATTTTAAATAAAGACACAGAGTATACATATGAACTATTTGATGCCTTAGGGCAAATCATATTAGAAGAAACCACTGAAAAAGGCACTGCAGGATTAAATTTAGTCTCTATTCCAACCTCAGCATTAAGACGTGGTTGTTATCTTCTAAAAATTACTATTAACGATAAAACCTACTTAAAGAAAGTTCTCAAAAATATTGCAGAATAATTGATCAATGAAACTCATTTTCGCCACTCACAACAAAAATAAAATCAACGAAGTCAGAAGTTTAATTCCCCAAACCATTGAACTCTTAAGTCTTTCTGAAATTGACATAAACGAAGAAATAGAAGAAACTGCTTCAACTATTGAGGGTAATGCTTCATTAAAAGCAAAATCCATCTATAATCAGACTAACATTAATTGTTTTGCCGACGATAGCGGTCTTTTAGTTGATACTTTAAATGGTGCTCCGGGTGTTTATTCTGCCAGATATGCCGGTGATCAAAAAAATGATGAAGACAATATTCAAAAATTACTTTCTGAATTAAACGTAAAAGAAAATCGCAAAGCTCATTTTAAAACAGTCATGGCTTTGATTATTGATGGTAAAGAATTTCTCTTTGAAGGCATTATCAATGGCACTATTATAAAGGAGAAACGAGGAACTAATGGTTTTGGTTATGATCCTGTTTTTATGCCGGATGGCTATGATCAAACTTTTGCTGAAATGGATTTCCAAACGAAAAATAGTATTTCACACCGTGGAATTGCTTTGAAGAAATTGGTAGAGTTTTTAAAGGATAAATAGTATTAAGTTTACTTTTTTCTTAGTCAAAAAAGTAACAAAAAGACAAGTCAAAACGATTCCCTCGCTCTCTTTTAATTTTTAAGTTTCGTTTTGAAAGAGGACTAAAACTCTTTCAAACTCAACTAAAAAAATTAAAATTCACCGCTAATCGCCATCGCGTTTTGACAGGCCGTCACGCCTCTTCGTTCAATGCTATTCGGCCTTTTAAAATTTAGCGTTAAAATCAAATGGCATCAAAGGCGATGGAATGGGCGCGGATGATTTGGGCTGTTCGCGAAGCGCTTCAAATCATCAGCTTGATATCATTCAGATTTTAGCTAAATTTTAAGGAGCTTTGATTTCTTTTGCTCCTTTTCTTTATCAAGAAAGAAAAGGAAATTATTTTACCCCATCCATTTCTCGTACCACATCTGAAACATCAATACATACCAGAGTTTTTGAGCTAATTCTTTTTTGCCTCCAAAAAAATCTTTTTTCAATTGTCTAATAAAATCAACAGAATAAATCCCTTGCTGTTCGATTTTTTCGTCGCTTAAATAAAACAGCACTTGTTCTTTCAAATCAGTTGTTAACCAATATTCGATAGGGATAGCAAAGCCCATCTTTGGTCTATCCATCAAGCTTTTTGGAATATATTGATGAACAATCTCCTTTAAAATATATTTTTTATTTCCCTTAAAATATTTAAAATCATTGGGCAATTGTGCGGCCCACTCGATCACCCGATGATCTAAAAACGGTTCGCGTCCTTCCAGACTCACCGTCATAGATGCTCTATCTACTTTTTGTAAAATATCATCCAGCAAATACGTTTGGTAATCAATGGCCATCATATAAGCTAAAGGCGAATAAAATTCTTTTTTAAGATCATGATTTAAATAAGCTGTTTCAATGGTTTCAAACTTATTTTTCAGCACTTGCTTTAACTGTACCTCATCATACTGTCTGCTTAAATTCAGCATCATATTTTTTGGAGACGGATCTTTCAATAAACCTTTCAACTTTTCGTAACGGTTATGAAAATTATATTTGTTTTTTAATACAGGGATTTTGTCTGCCGGAACTACTGCCATTATTTGAGCTATAGTTTTTCTGGCAACCCCGGGTAATTGATTCAAACGTTTACCGTACTTCATCAAATAATCATAACGATTATAACCTGCAAATACCTCATCACCTGCATCAGCGCTTAAAGCCACTGTAACTTGTTTGCGCGCCATTTTACAAACCAAAGTCGTAGGAATAGCGCTACTGTCAGCAAAAGGTTCATCATAAAAATAAGGCAGCTCACTGATCAATTCAAGCGCTTCTTTTTGCGTGCAGGTATATTCGTAATGTTCTGTTCCTAAATGCTTAGCTACATCTTTGGCATAAGGCGCTTCGTTTAAGCCAATATCAGGGACTCCTATCGTAAATGTTTTTAATTTATCCCTTCTGTTTTTTTGTAATATTGCCGTTAGCGCTGCACTATCGTAACCTCCACTTAAAAATACACCAACCGGAACATCCGATACCATCCGGTAATCAAAAGCAGATTTTAAAATTTTTTCTGTTTCAATTTTTGCTTCTTCAAATGAAATATTCAGTTTTGGTTTATTGTATGCATCATACACGTCCCAATATTTATGAAGTGAAAAATTGGAAGCAAGAAGAGAGAAGTGTAAATAATGTCCCGGTTGTAATTTTTGACAATGATCAAAAATGCAATGAGGAGTTGGCACATTACCATATTGCATAAACGCAGCAACGGCATTATAATTGATCTCTTTTTTAAATTGGGGGTGTTGGTGAAAAGCTTTAAGTTCTGATGCGAATAAAAACAAACCCTCATTCCAGTAATAAAAAAAAGGTTTGATGCCTGCTCTATCGCGTACACAAAAAATCTCTTCGTTCTTTGTATCATAAATCACAAAAGCAAACATGCCAATAAATTTATCAATACACGCAACTCCCCATTGAGCAAACGAATGTAGAATTACTTCGGTATCCGAATGGCCTTTAAATTGATGACCTAATTTTTCAAGTTCTTGTTTAATTTCCTGAAAATTATAAACTTCACCGTTAAACGTGATCCACCAATGCTCATACTGCATGGGCTGTTTACCCGTTTCTGTTAGATCGATAATGGATAATCTACGGTGACCAAAACCAATGGATGCCTGAGGCGCTTGAAACAACTCATAGCCACTTCCATCAGGCCCTCTGTGCGCAAGAGAATCTGTCATTTTTATTAAAACCTCTTTATCTGAAGTCTTACTAAAATCTATAAATCCTGAAATGCCACACATAACAAACGAATTGTTCTATTACTCTTGTATTGTTCTATCTCCTTGTTTGGATGCTTTTTTAGAACCGCTATACATTTCGTACTTCAATAATTTACATTCTAAAGCCGCATTAAATAAAGTCATTTTTTTACTTGGATGTAATCCAATCGATTTAATGGCTTCCATGTTTGAAGTAATGATCCAACATGTCCAACCGCCAAAATCTTTTTTTAGTTTATCGCCTATTTGCTTATAAAAAGCATTGGTGTCCTCCATTTTTAATCGTTCATCGTAAGGAGGGTTTAATAAAATAGTGCCGTGTGGTTTTGTTGGCATCAAATCAAAAAAGGAAATGTGCTGATATTGGATCACATCTTCTACTTTTGCTACCGCACCATTTCGTTTGGCCATTTCTAAAGGCACAATATCAATATCACTTGATATGATATTTGGCATATCATCTTTGATACGATTAATACAACTATCATAAATAGTATCCCATAAAGCCTTATCATAATCATGCCATCTCATAAAGCCAAACTCCTCTCTAAATACTCCGGGAGGAATATTATTAGCAAACATAGCGGCTTCAATGCCAAGAGTACCGCTACCACACATGCCGTCAATTAAAGGCAGATGCGGTTGCCAACCGGATAATAATACCATCCCTGCTGCCAGAACTTCTTTCATGGGTGCTGTGTCAATATCAACTCTATAGCCACGTTTAAACAAAGAATCTCCACTGCTATCTAAACTCACATTCACCTGATTCCTGAAAATATGAACATAAATTCTTACAGTTGGCCTATCTAAATCTACATTAGGTCTCACGCTAAATTTATCTACAAAGCGATCGCAGATGGCGTCTTTTGTTTTTTGAGAAACGTATAAAGAGTGATTGAACTCATCCGAATTTACAGTAGCGTTAATTGCCAGAGTATCATCCGTGTTCATTAATTCTTCCCATTCATATTCTTTCATTTTAGCATACAACTCATGTTCGTTTTCTGCTGTAAACGAATAAATTGGAACTAATACTTTAAGTGCCGTTCGTAAACACAAATTAGCTTTATACATAAAACCCTTATCGCCCGTAAAAGAAACGCCACGTTTAAAAGGAATGATATCTCTTGCTCCTAATTTTAATAATTCTGTTGCTAATACATCCTCTAAGCCATGAAAGGTTGTGGCTTTCATTTCAAAATCATCAGCTGTGCTTTTTTCGTTCTTCATATTATTTTTAATTCACCACAGAGAAAACTATTTCGAGGGTATTTTTTTATAATTAATGTTGAGGATTTAAACCCTATGGTTTTATCTGTCTTTAACTGCAGAGTAAATTTCTTTCATGAAACCTGAAGCAAACACAAAATCCAACAACTCTGCATTGGTTGTTTTTAAAATTTCTTTGTTAGTACCTGTCCACCAAGGTTTACCTTTGTAGATGTATAATATTTTTTGTCCGATCTCAATCACTGAATTCATATCATGAGTGATCACTATCGTTGTAATATCAAACTCATGCGTTAAACTCTGAATTAGATTATCAATAACAATAGATGTTTTTGGATCTAACCCTGAGTTCGGTTCATCGCAAAATAAATAGCGTGGGCTATTTGCAATGGCTCTGGCTAAGGCAGCACGTTTTTTCATGCCACCTGATAATTCGCCGGGATACAAATTATTTCTATTAGTTAACTGTACTTTATCTAAACAAAAATTAACGCGATCTAACTTTTCTTCTTTAGTCATATCTGTAAACATGTCTAATGGAAATCGAACATTTTCTTCTAAGGTTTGTGAATCAAATAAAGCACCGCCTTGAAAAAGCATGCCTATTTTTTTTCTTATCTCTTGTTTTTCTTTAATGCCTAATGTTGGGAAATTTTGCCCGTCATATAACACTTGACCTTTATCAATTTCATGTAGACCTACCATTAATTTCATGATAGTCGTTTTACCACTTCCACTTTCACCTATGATCAAATTTGTTTTACCTTGTTCAAAGGTAAAAGACACATCATCCACTACTAAGCGGTCGCCAAAAGTTTTTGATATATTTTTAATTTCGATCACGTTAAGAACAATTGAGTTAAAAAGAAATTAAAAATTAAAATAAAAATACTGCTATACACTACTGCGGCAGTACTGCTTTTACCAACTTCTAAAGCTCCGCCATGTGTGTAATAGCCAAAATAGGAAGAAATAGAAGTGATCAAAAAAGCAAAGGTGATTACTTTAGTAAAAGAGTAATATAATTTCCAGGGTTCGTAAAATGCCTGAATTCCAAAAATGTATTGGTAAGATGTACATGCACCGGTTGCAATTCCCATCACATAACCACCAAATATTCCCAAGAACATACTGATGGCAATTAAAAATGGCAATATCATCATCCCGGCTGCAATTTTAGGTAATATTAAATAGCCACCTGAGTTAATTCCCATAATTTCCAAAGCATCTATCTGCTCCGTAATTCTCATTGAACCAATTTCGGAAGCAATGTTAGATCCGATTTTTCCGGCTAAGATCAAACTCACAATTGTTGGACAAAATTCTAACAACATGGATTCGCGGGTAGTAAAACCTACCGCATACAATGGCACTAAAGGACTAGTGAAACCGAATGCAGCTTGAATGGTAATTACCCCTCCCATAAAAAAGGAAATAATAGCAATGATCGGTAAAGAAGAAATTCCGATATTATCAATTTCATGAACTATTTGCTTAAGATAAACCGATAGTTTTTCAGGCTTACTAAACACCCGTTTAATAAGCAAACAATACCGACCTAAATGAAAAAATAACTTCATGATTTTGAAAGGCTAATATACAACTAAGAGTTTAAATTATTACATAGATCGTTATAAATTAAAAACGCTACCAGTCAATGACTGATAGCGTTTTTAAGCTTTATTATTACTTTACATTCCTGTACCAAAATGGGTCATACTTTCTTTCTTTTCAGGATTGATGGTCATTACAGGTAAATTACTAATATCAACTACTTTTTGAGCTTCAGTGCCACTGAAAAATTCTTTGATACTTAAGGTTGGTTTATTCATGATCACAATTAGATCCGATTCAATTTTGTTGGCGTATTCAACAATAGTATCAGCAATACTATCGCTGGCAATGGATTTATTTGAACAAGAGATACCTTTTCCTTTAATGTATTGTTTTACCTGATGTGAATAAGCTAATAATTGATTTTCGTAAGCTGCATCTGATAAACTATAAACCCCTAAAATACGAATGGAAGCTCCAAAATAATGAGCAAACTGAACAGCTACGTCTACTTTTTCGCGAGATTCACGAGATAAATCTAATGGCAATAAAATATTTTCACAACCATCACGGTGTTCTTTTCCTCTGATAGAAATTACCGGACATTTACATTCTCTGATCATTTTAGAAGCAGAAGCACCAACAATATTTTTAGAACTCATATGGCTTTCTAAACCAACAATTAATAAAGTTGCTTTTATTTCTTCGGCAACTCGTGGTACCTCAGCATAAATATTACCTTTAACATTCATAAACTCGGTAGGAGTTCCACTTTCTGCTTCGGTTTTTTTGGTTAATGCTTTTAACTCATCATATTTCTCTTCGCCGGCTTTTTCGTAGCAATGCAATAAAATAATTTTTGAATTAGTGTATTTAGCCAAATTATACGCTTGTTTAATAGCCAAAATAGATTGTTCCGTAAAATCAATAGGAATTAATAGGGTACCGCGTTCTTGTAATTTCATAAAAATTTGGTTTATGTTTTATAAGTATTTGATAATCAATGTTTTAAAATAATTAGCAATGGTATCATTACTTTATTAACTTACAAAAATAGTCAAATTAATGATATTTAGGCCTTTATAAAAATAAATTTGAAGATGGGGATGTTAATTAAATAAATTTGCCGATATTTGCAGCCCAAACTTTAAAAACAAGAAAATGGCAGTAAAGATTAGACTACAAAGACACGGTAAGAAAGACGCAGCGTTCTTTCACGTGGTAGCAGCGGATGGTCGTGCACCAAGAGATGGAGCTTTTATCGAAAAATTAGGAACTTACAATCCTAACACCAACCCGGCAACAATTGATTTAAATTTCGAAAATACCTTAAAATGGTTACAAGACGGTGCTGTACCTACAGACACTTGTAAAGCTATTTTATCTTACAAAGGTATTTTAATGAAAAAACACTTATTAGACGGTGTTAAAAAAGGTGCTTTAACAGAAGCACAAGTTGAAGAGCGTTTTGCTAAATGGGTAGACCAAAAAGCAAGCAAAATCAACACTAAAAAAGATAATTTATCTGCTGCTGAGAAAAAAGCAATTGCTGATAAATTTAAAGCTGAAACAGCTGCTAAAGATGCTAAAACAGCAAAAATTGCAGCAAAAGTTGCAGCAGTTGAAGCAGCTCCTGAAGTTACTGAAACGCCAGCTACAGATGCTCCGGCAGAAAACACAGAAGCATAATCACTTCTTTTATACAAAACAAAAAACCTCTCTGAAAATTCAGAGGGGTTTTTTTATGTCTTTTTAAAATAACTGTTAATTTTTTTTATACTGCCACATCGAGCTTGTCAAGATATGTTTAGATAGTTTTCGCATCCAGATAGCTACCAGGACGAACTGACAAAAATACTCAATAACAAATTTTTGAAATAAAATTTCAAACAGTTACTAATAATACTATTATTTTTTAATTGAATTTAAAGCCTCGACAGCCGGTTCGAAATTTGGCTTTAATTGCAAACACATACTGTAATCTGCAATAGCATTATCCTTGTCTTTTAATTCCTCATAACAAGCTCCTCTGGCAAAATAAGCTTCCGCATATTTAGGATCAGAATTAATGGCTTGAGTAAAATACGATAAGGCTTTTTTGGCATCTTTTTTTACTTCAAACTCAATTGCCCCTAGATTATATAATGAAAAACTATGCAAAGAATCAACTTTAAGAATGCCTTTGTAAACAACAACTGCATCATCCATCTTATTAATATCTTGCAATAATTTCGCCTTAGCATAAAGAGCCTCAATACTGTTTGGTTTCACTCTCAAAGCATTATCATAATACTCCATGGCGATGGCATTTTTACGAGCCGCATAAATAATTCCCAGATCAAAAAAAGCACCGTAATGTTGATTATCCTGATCCAGAGTTGTTTCTAAACTCGAAATGGCTTTAGCGGTATCGCCAATTTCTCTGTAAATATTTCCTTTTAAATAATAAGCTTTAGCAATATTTTCATTGATCTTCAAAGCAGCATTTATTTTTGAAAACGCATTCTCATACTGTTTCACAAAAAAGAACAACTCTCCCAACTTTAATAAACCATCTGTGTTTGTAGGAAATTTCCGAACAACCGTTTCTAAAACATCTTTAGCATTACGTGTTTCATTAGCCGCAAAAAAAATATCGGCTTCGGTTAAATAATAGTCTGCATTAGTCGTATCAATTCTTAATGCTCTTTTAGCATCGTAGATCGCATCTTCCAGCAAACGAAATTTCAAATACAATTTTGCACGCTCATTATATAAACCGGCATCGTTTGGATTGTCTAATATTTTTTTATTTAACTCTTTTAACTCAGGCGAGTTTAAAGTATTTAAAAGTGAATCGGTGCGCTGTGTATTCTCAACAACAGTTTCAGGTTGCGGTTTACATGAAACAAATACTGTTAGTGAAACAACGCAACTAAAAACTAAAAACTTAATAAAATTTCTCATAGGGATTTATAGATCATTAGCGTTAGCGATCAACTCGGCAACGTCTAACACTTTAGTTTTATCTTCTTTATTAAAATGCTTCACACCATCGGTCATCATGGTATTACAAAACGGACAACCAACCGCAATCACATCGGGGTTATGAGACAATGCTTCTTCTGCACGTTCAACATTCACTTCTTTATTTCCTTTTTCGGCTTCTTTAAACATTTGTGCCCCACCTGCTCCGCAGCACAAACCATTAGCTTTACTGCGTTTCATTTCAACTAATTCCGCGTCTAATTTAGAGATCACATCGCGTGGTGCTTCGTACACATTATTAGCTCGTCCTAAATAACACGGATCGTGGAATACAATTTTCTTTCCTTTAAATTCTCCGCCTTGTACTTTTAATTTTCCTTCGTCAATTAATTGTTGAACCAACTGCGTATGATGAATAACCTCATATTTACCACCTAATTCAGGATACTCATTTTTAATGGTATTAAAACAATGCGGGCAACCGGTTACAATTTTCTTTACATCATAACCATTTAAAACGGTGATGTTTTGCATAGCCTGCATTTGAAATAAAAATTCATTACCGGCACGTTTTGCTGGGTCTCCGGTACAAGATTCCTCTACACCAAGCACTGCATAATTTGCGCCAACATGATTTAAAATACGAACAATTGCTTTCGTGATTTTTTTGGCTCTGTCATCAAAACTACCACTACAACCAACCCAAAATAAAATATCGGGAGTTTCGCCTTTGGCAATTTTTTCTTGCATTGTAGGTACGTGTAAAGCTTCCATAGTCTTTAGTTAGCAGGAGCAGTTGGCAGTTTGTTTACCGAAAATTTTTCGGGTGTACTCATCATACTACCTAACATTTTTCCTATTTGTAAATATTCTTCAATTATTAATTTATATTTTTCTTCATTTAAATATCCACAATCTTTAGCAAAATCTAAATGAACCATAGTCTCTGCACATTCTCCATCTGAATCACTTAACTTTGATATGAAATGTTTTGGATACAGTCGTTTTCTATAAGCTTCAGCAATATTAGCACAAACAGAACGAGAAGATCTTCTCATTTGGTCAGTTAAAGAATATAATTCTTCTTTAGGAAATGATTTTGTTTCCTTGAAAATATCCATAGCTGCTTCGTACGATTTCTTATACACTATTAGATTTTTATACCCTTGGTTACTGTTACTCATTTTCTGTTTTACTTTGAGTTCTCAACTCTCTGCCAACTGATTACTGCCACTGCTTCTCTGTTTTAGATTATTTTTCAAAAACCTGAATGGTCACATTTTTTTCAATCAAATCTGTAAATCGTCCTTCGTATCTGGTTGCTCTTACCATGTGATTATCTACCCAATGATAATTACCGCCACGAGGTTTTCCCATTAACAAACCATGATATTTAAATCCATTTGCTTTTAACCACTTTTCGGTCACTACGCGATGTTCCTCTGTACGTGACGTGAAAAAGGTAATTACATGTCCTTCTTCATACCATTTATTTAAAGTAACTAATGCTTCAGGGTATAAAGCAGCGGTTTCCATTCTTTCAGGTTCTTCGTTCGGAATATCATCGCAAATAGTTCCATCAATATCAATCAAATAGTTTTTAATATTCTCAGGTAAGATCGGACTGATCTTTTGTCCGTTTTCTTCTTTCTCTACTAAATTAAATTTTGCGCTCATTATAAAATATATATTAGTTTTCGTTTATCCAATTAGCACGATCTGCAGGACTAAACTGCCAAGGTGCGCCATTGTTTTCTAAATTAGAGAACATGTTGGTTAACTCAGTTGGTGCCGCACTTTGTTCTAATACTAATTGTTGTCTTAATCCCACAATAATTGCTAAAGGATCGATATTAACCGGACATTCCTGCACACAAGCATTACATGTATTACAAGCCCAAATTTCTTCGGCTTTGATATAATCGCCCAATAATGATTTTCCATCATCCACAAAAACACCTTTATTAGCGTCCATGTTTTTTCCAACTTCTTCTAAACGATCGCGGGTATCCATCATGATCTTACGTGGCGACAAAGCTTTACCTGTAATATTTTGAGGACAAGCTGATGTACAACGCCCACACTCAGTACAAGAATACGCATCCAATAATTGTTTCCACGTTAAGTCTTGTACATCTTTAACGCCAAATTTAATAACGGCATTCGGGTCTAATACTGGTTGATAAGAAGGATCAAAATTCGGTTTTACAACATCTGTTACTTCAAATAAATTTTCGAATTGACCTTTAGATTTTAAGTTAGAAAAATAAGTATTAGGGAACGCTAATAAAATATGTAAATGTTTTGAGAATGGTAAGTAATTTAAAAATCCAAATACCATCACTATATGTCCCCACCATCCGATGCGTTCAATAACATGTAAACCGGGAGTTGGCATACTACCATAAATTAACGGCCCTAAATGACTACTGATCGATAACCCTAAAGAACCATCTCCCAAATTTTGAGCATGTGATTCTCCTCTGGCATAAAGCACTTCATCTGCTCCATTCATCATGAAAATAAAGCAAATCAATGTTAACTCGCCTAATAAAATAAAATTAGCATCTAATTTTGGCCACCCGTTTAATTCGCTTTTTACTAAACGAGGTACTTTTAATAAATTACGACGAGATAAAAATGCGATGGTTCCAATAAACGCCAACACAGATAATATTTCGATAAAACTTACCACAAACGTATAAAAGCCGCCTAAAGAGGCTCTGAATGCGCGATGACTACCGGTAACTCCGTCAAATACGATCTCTAGTAATTCAACTTGTGTAATAACAAAAGCTGCATATAAAAAGAAATGCAAAATTGCAGGAATTGGTCTTGAAAACATTTTCTTTTGGCCAAACGCCACTAATAGCATTGTTTTTAATCGTTCGGATCTGTTATCCTTAATGGAGACGTCTTTCCCTATTAAAATATTGCGGCGAATTTTTTTAGCATTGATAAAAAAATAACCGGATGCTGCTATAAAAAAAACAATGAAAATGATCGATGAAATCATAAGAAACTAAATTATAATTTGGGTTTATCTTTATCCTTTCCGCCAAACACGGAGAAATGGATGTAGCGTTTAGGATTTAAACGAAGGTCGTTCAGTAATTTGTCCAGATCTTCGCTTGATTTATTTAAGTTGTTATACAACGAATCGTTTTTAACTAACTTTCCTAAAGTACCTTGTCCGGTATTAATTTGAGCAACTAACTTATTTAACTCAGCCAATGTTTTGTCTGCTTCTGAGATAGCGCTTTTTAAATCAGATTGGGCTAAACTATCAGAGAGTGTACTGAAATTACCAATGATATTATCAATTCTTCCTGTATTCTTTTCGAGCATTCCTGCTAAACTATTGACCTTGGTTAAAATAGCAGATATTTTAGCTTTTTCGGATTCCATTAAATCATCTAATTTATACGCAGTTTGTTCCAAACTCTGAATGGCTTTTTTAATACTTTCGAAAGATTTGTCCAGGTTTTCACGTGTTTTGTTATTTAACACATACTGTACAATAACCATTACCGAATCAATAGAAGAGATCAATCCTTCAGCCTTTTTTTGCAAGGGCTGCAATTGTTTACTCACAGCAGACTTTAAACCTTCTTCGGTTTCTGCCAATAACGTATCTCCTGATTTTACATACTCCGTTTCATCACTATATATAATTTCAACAGCTTTAGATCCTAATAGGTCAGAGCTAACAGCTTTAGCAATCGAATGTTTAGGAATTTGTACATCCTCGCTCAATAAAAATTTTACAAGAACAGCATAATTACCGTTTTTATCCTTTGTTAAAGAAATTTTATTGATCTGTCCAACTTTATAGCCATTTATCATTAATGGGTTAGCCTCAATTAAACCATCTATTTTAGGATATACAGCATATAATTCGTAATTATTACTGAATAAATTAAAGCCTTTTAAAAAATTAAAACCCCAGATAAATAAGCCAATGGCCAGAGTTACAACAATACCTATTTTTAATTCTTTTGAAATTTTCACAACAGAAATTTTGAAGCCCTAATATACAGACTTTTATTTAAAAAAAAGACTATTTATTAGCCGGTAAAAGTGCTTTAATAATGCCTTGAAATGAAGTAATATTAAGCGGAAATTCAAGAAAAACATGCAAAAAGCTTAAAAAATAGAGTGCTTTAAGTCCAATATTATAATCAATCACATATAACACTACAGAACAAACCCATAAAAGAATAGTGATGAGCAATGTTTTTTTAGGCACTTTATGCCACTGAATAACGGATGTTTTTGAAAACCAATTTAAATAATGATACGTGTAGGCAAAGGCGACAAAACGCATAATAATGAAGCCCGCATTGGTATTATAGATCATTGTATCAGGATCGGTAGTGTTGGTTGATAAACCAAAAACATCTATCAGTTTCCAATTTAAAAAACTAAACAGATCATAACTATTAGTTACATATTGCGACACTTTATATTGAAGCTCAGGAGCCTTAACTACAAAAAATAAACAAGATATCAGGATCAAAACCAAAACAGATAAATATCCTGAGAATGACTTATTTTTTAAAACACCATACAACATAAATAACCAGGTAAAAACAAACACATGAATAATGGTGGGTAAAAACACGCCGATCCAAACTATAAATGTATCGCCAACATGAGCTATAGCTATACCAATTAAAGACAAGACAATTAAAACTACCCGATATAAATTATCTTTTATTAAAGCAAATATCAATCCTAGTAGTAATCCAAAAAAAATGATGTTGGGGATTTGAGTTGGGGATTTAGCCGGTTTGATATATGAAAAATAAAATACCAGCACACACAAAAATCCTAAAAATAAAAAATCATACTTTCCTTTAGAAAAATAATTTTTTTTGTGTAGCCAACCAATTTCTGTTAAATAATGTAATGGCCCCAATACAGCATAGGAAAACAAAAACAATTCGAAAGGTAAAATGAAAGCTACAATGCAAGACACTAACATTAAACCAATGTTAACGTAATTTACCTGATTATTATTTAATGTATCTAATTTTAAAAAAGCCACTTACTTATTTTGCATATTCATTCGCATAATCACCCCTTCTTCTCATTCTCAAATTTACCGGTATTTTTATTATAACCATAAGGACAATGTTTGCAGCCACTTTTACAACAATACCCGCGTTTTAAATGATATTTTTCCGTGAACACAATATAACCTTCCGGACTATAATAGAAATCTTCCGGATCTAATTTTTTACTAAACACAATTTATTGATTAATATTGTTAATGGTTTTGAACCTCAAATATACGACAATATTTCTTTTTGTTTATTGCACGATTGCAATACAAGCACAAAATGATACTTTAAAAAAAAGACATTTAACTGTGCTACTTGAAAATGATACAAGCGTATTATTTCAAAACAAAAAATTAGTGAACGATGGCTCTTTGAACGAATCTAAATTAGAAATTGGGGCTTATTTAAGCACTTATTATGCTTCTTATACAGAAGATAATAGTACCGAGTTTGTAAAACATTCAACCATGGCAGCTCGCAACAATCAATTCGGATTAAACATGGTTATGATTTCTTTGGCCTATAAATCAAAAAAACTTCGGAGTAATGTTACGTTACATTATGGAGACATTGCCGAAAGTACCTGGCCATCAAAATTTAACATGATACAAGAAGCTAATGCCGGAATTGAATTAGTTAAAAATTTATGGCTGGATGCCGGAGTGTTCAGATCTCACATAGGTTTAGAAAGCACACAGCCAAGAGAGAATATCACATCGAGTATGACACTTGCTAATGTTTATGAGCCATATTTTTTTTCAGGAGCAAAATTAACTTATCTGATCAATCAAAAATTAAGTTTACAGATCAATGCCTTTAATAGCTTTAATTCTATTATAGAAACGAATAAAAATAAATTAGTTGGGGCTTCTATTGTTTATGCTCCTAACGATCATTTATCCTTAACTTATAATTTTATAACAGGTGATGATACGGCAGATTCCATAAAATTAAAACACCAACGCTACTACAATAATGTTTATTTAACCTATCAAAAAAAGAAAATAAGTTTAGGTGTTGAGTTTAATTACGGCTTACAAGAATACAGCAGAATATTAGATGCGACGACTGTTGGAACAGCGTACATGAATAGTTCTTTAATTGTCTTCAAGCATCAAACATTTAAAAAAACAGCCTTTTATGCGCGTGGTGAATGGTTTAGCGATGTGGATGAAATGTTAAGCGCCGGTACAAATATGGGAGCCTATACTTATGGTACAACAGCAGGCATAGAATATAAACCTTTAAAAAATGTTGCCCTTAGTTTAGAAGGCAGGTATTTAAATTGTGAAAAAGCGATGTATCTTTATAATGGCAAAAAAACGAACGAGCGATACGAAGGTATTTTTTGTTTAGATGTTTGGTTTTAAATGATACAATACAAACCCATAATCAATCATTTACACTATAACGGTTATAGTATTACCGTTCTGCGTTTAGATTTGATCCATACTGAAATTTCAGGTAACAAATGGTTTAAATTGAAATACAATTTAGAACAGGCTAAACTTGAAAAAAAGGACAGTATTTTAACTTTTGGTGGTGCTTTTTCAAATCATATTGTTGCTACAGCAGCAGCTTGCAAATTAGCCAATTTAAAGAGTATTGGCATCATTCGTGGCGAATCCACGTCCACTAACAATCCAACTTTAGCCGCTGCCAGAAAGCATGGCATGGACTTGCAATTTGTGAGCCGCGAAGAATACAGAAAAAAAACAGCTCCTGAATTCATTGAACTTTTACAGCAGCTGTTTCCAAACAGTTATATCATTCCTGAAGGGGGTGATAATGAATTAGGTCAGAAAGGCTGTAAAGAAATTTTAACTACCGAAACAAATAATTGCGATATTATTTTTTGTGCTTATGGCACCGGAACTACATTTAAAGGAATTGCTCAGTCTTTATTACCATTTCAATCCCTGTATGGTATCAATGTATTAAATTTTGAAGCTACAACTACTTTGCCAAATACTGCTTTAATAAATGATTACCACTTTGGTAGCTATGCCAAACATACTGCACAGCTATTAGAATTTAAAGAATGGTTTGAAAGTCATTTTCATATTCCTTTAGATTATGTGTATACCGCTAAATTATTTTTTGGTGTGTTTGATCTGATCAAACATCATAAATTAGATAAAACCAAAGAGATACTGATCATTCACAGCGGCGGCTTACAAGGCAATCAGGGTTACGAAAATCGTTACAACCTGAAACCCATTCGCCAGGTAAACGATGCCCAAGGATAAACCTGTTTAGGTTCATAACCCGGGTAATTAGAATATTTATCAGACAGCTTAAAAAAACCAAATCCAACACCGAGTGTGCTGGTAAATCTCTTGCCTCGACTTCTGAAAATACCATTTTGTAATTGAACAGTTAATCCTTCAATACCACCTAAAATCATATCAGTACCATATCTGACACGAGGGCCAAAATAATATTTCAATTCAGGTTTCAGATCATGATAATAATTAATATCTATTCCGGTAATGAACCCTACCCCTTTTTGAGGATCAACCCCATTATTACTTGAACTGGTGGTATTTGTAGAAGAACTATTGCTAGTTGAAGATTCGGCTGATGCCAAAGGATTATACGTTAAACTTGCCGGAATTTTTATGCCCATAGATTTATTAGCAAACAAACGTTCATACGAAACAGTAAATCTCCCTAAAACTAATTCAGGAATATAAAATCCTAAAATATTATTAGACAGCGTTTGTTCAGTTGCCTTCCACTCCTTCATTTTACGTTCTTTACGTTGTTCGCGGGTTTCATTATTATAAGTGTTATTTACTACCTGAAACTGATTAGCCGTATTTCCAAAAATATACACCCCGCCTGATTTATATTCCGCAATTAACACATCTGCTTTAGGTAAGGTAACCAATATGGCATCAGGCAAAGTATCACGGTAAGAAATAGTGTTTTCGGAAATAGCCACAATTTTACACTTCACTTGTGTGCCATTTTTTAAAAATAATTTATCCTGAGAAAATCCCCTGAAAGAAAATACAAGAAGTATTAAAGCGGTAATATGTAAACTAAACTTCATGTAATACTATTAAAATCTATAACCAAAACAATATCCTAAATACACTTTTGGCGCGCCCACATACTCTGGTTTTAACTCAGGTACATTGACCGGAAAACCTAACGAACCAAATATTTTAAAATTAAAATCAGGTGATATTCTATATACCCAACCATTGGTGATCATTATTGCTAACTGATAGCCCTGAGCTGTTTCATAATGATATTGGTTATTAATAGAATCTACTCTGTTTTGATAGTTATATGACATGTACTTTCCTAATAATCCCACAAAATATTGCGTACGCTTAGTATTTCTGGGCATAAAATTAATTCCTAAACCGGCATCAAATATTTTTTTGGCTTTATCTTTAGAGTCTGCTATCATGGCATTTAATCCACCCATACGTGAATTAAAATTATACCCTCCTAAAAAAGATACGCCAAGATGACTATTCAAAAACTCTCTGTCATAGATCAACGTAATATCGCCATTAGCTAAAGCCAAAGCATTAATAGAAACTAAATTTGGATTTAAATAATACAAATTAGGTTTTGGTTTATCTGCAACTTTTGGTGCTGTGTAATCAACTGTTTCTGTTTTAGGTGGGCTAACCGAAGATGGGTTTGAATTAATGATCTGAGTAACTCCGTTAGCAAACTGGATCAATACAATATCCGATTTAGAGATCACATAAGTTGGTCCTTCAATATTATCTGTGTTTTTATATTTGATATCCGTGGTGTTGATCTCTACCACTTTTGTTTCCAGTTTTTTTCCGCTAACAGTATATAATACATCTTGCGAAAAGGAGGATATCCAAGAGAAACAGAAGGCGCAAAAAAAAGAGAAAGTTAATCTCATGATATCATAATAAATTTAACAAGGTTAAAAATAGGGATTTATACTGATATAAAACGTTTTTATGTTCTACTCCAATAACCAAAGCAATAATGGCAACTTACATATAAATAACTCTTTTATGGATAACCTGACCGATAAAATCATGATAACTCTGATAAATATGCGGAAATTAAGCCTTTTTAGGTCAATTTTTAATAAAATACAGGGCTTTCGGCTTTTGTTTTTTTCGTAAATTAATACCCTCAAAAATGGCCATGCAAAAACTTAAAAATTACATCAACGGAGAGCTGGTAGAACCAATCTCAAATCAATATATTGATAACTACGATCCGTCTCGCGGCGTAGTCTATTCCTTAATACCGGACAGCGACGAACGTGATGCCGAAAAAGCGATTGTTGCAGCCAAAGAAGCCTTTGCTTCGTGGAGCGTAACGCCAAAAGACACCCGCTCAAAATACCTTTTAAAAATTGCCTCTTTAATTGAAGATCAATTGCACGACTTAGCCGTAGCTGAAAGTTTAGATAATGGCAAGCCTTTACATTTGGCTAAAACAGTGGACATTCCACGTGCTGCTTCTAATTTTCATTTTTACGGAACGGGCATTTTACATTATGCTTCGCATGCACATAGTATGGAAGACACGGCGATTAACTACACCTTACGCCAACCGGTTGGTGTAGCAGGCTGTATTTCTCCATGGAATTTGCCCTTATATTTATTTTCCTGGAAAATTGCGCCGGCTTTAGCTGCCGGTTGTACTGTAGTGGCCAAGCCATCAGAGGTAACACCAATGACAGCTTATTTATTATCTGAAATTTGCATTAAAGCCGGTTTACCAAAAGGCGTGTTAAATATTGTACACGGTTATGGACATAAAGTGGGTAACACCATTGTGAGCCATAAAGATGTGCCTTTAATTTCCTTTACTGGTGGTACTAAAACAGGCGCAAACATTGCCAGTATTGCAGCACCGATGTTCAAAAAATTATCGTTGGAATTAGGTGGTAAAAATCCAAGTATCATTTTTGCAGATTGTGATTATGAGAAAATGCTTTCGACTACCATGTTATCTTCCTTTGCTAACCAAGGACAAATATGCTTATGCGGTTCGCGTATTTTTGTAGAGAAATCGATCTACGAAAAATTCAAAACCGATTTTGTAGAAAAAACCAAAAAACTAACCATTGGTGCGCCACTGGATGAAAAAACAAAAATTGGCGCAGTGGTTTCTAAATCACATATGGAGAAAGTTCTTTCTTATATTGAATTAGCTAAAGAAGAAGGTGGAACCGTTTTATGTGGCGGCAAGCAAGTAACCGTTGGTGGTGAATTTGAAAAAGGCTATTATGTCGCTCCAACCATCATCGAAGGTTTATCTTACGATTGCCGCACCAACCAGGAAGAAATTTTTGGACCGGTTGTAACGATCATGCCTTTTGAAAAAGAAGAAGATGTTCTCATGTATGCCAACTCAACCCAATATGGTTTAGCCTCCGTAGTATGGACACAAGACATCACTAAAGCAAACAGATTGGCCATGAATTTACACACTGGGATTGTTTGGGTTAACTGTTGGTTACTACGTGACCTAAGAACTCCATTTGGTGGCGTGAAATCATCAGGTGTTGGTAGAGAAGGTGGCTTTGAGGCCCTTGACTTTTTTACAGAGCCAAAGAATGTTTGTGTAAAACTTAAATAAAGACTTAAAAGATTAAAGGGATCAAAAAGACTAAAGAGATTTGAGAAGTGAGAGATGAGTATTGAGATAACAACTTCTTGGCTTAGATCCTTTGTGGCAAATTAAAAATAAAAATTCGTAATCAACATGCTAGAAAATAAAGAAAGAACAGAATTAAAAACATTAGGAGAGTTTGGATTAATTAAACATTTAACCGAGCACGTTGAAATTTATAACCCATCTTCTGTAAAAGGAATTGGTGATGATGCAGCGGTGATCAAATACGGTAACGAAAAACACACTTTAGTAACAACAGATATGTTAGTAGAAGGTGTTCATTTTGATTTAACCTATGTGCCATTAAAACATTTAGGTTACAAAGCCATTACCGTAAACTTATCTGATATTTGTGCCATGAATGGTACGCCAAAACAAGTCACCGTAAGTTATGCAGCATCTAGTCGTTTTTCTGTGGAGGCTTTGGAAGAATTATATGCCGGAATGTTATTTGCCTGCAAAAAATATAACGTTGATCTGATTGGCGGCGATACCACTTCTTCTACCAGTGGTTTAATTATTAGCGTTACGGCTATTGGCGAAGCTGATAAAGACAAAGTGGTTTACAGAAACGGGGCTAAAGAAAAAGACCTGTTATGCGTGAGTGGCGACTTAGGTGGCGCTTATATGGGCTTACAGGTATTAGAAAGAGAAAAATTTGTATTTAAAGATAACCCGAACTTACAACCTGACTTAGTAGGCAACGATTATATTTTAGAGCGTCAGTTAAAACCCGAAGCTCGTTTGGATATTGTGGAGTTATTACAAAAACTGGGCGTAACGCCAACCAGTATGATCGATGTGAGCGATGGATTAGCTTCTGAAATTATTCATATCTGTGAGCAATCGGGAGTTGGATGTGAATTGTATGAAGATAAAATTCCTTTGGATCCACAAACATTTGACAGAGCCCGTGAGTTTAGTTTAGACCCAACGGTTTGCGCCTTAAGTGGTGGCGAAGATTATGAATTGTTATTTACTATTCCGATGGCGGATTACGAAAAAATTAAAAACGTTCCCGACTTTACAGTAATTGGACACATGACGGCTAAATCAAGCGGCATTAATTTAATTGCTAAAGCCGGTACGTCTCATCCAATTACCGCACAAGGTTGGAATGCGTTTCAATAAAGAATAATACGGTGGTTTCGAGAGCCTCAACCACCGTATAAACTGAACCCTGAGGCTCTCGAATGAATAAAAGACTAAAAATAACTTAAACTTAATTAGAAAAAGCGCGTGGCCTGTCAAAAATGCAAGCAGACAAAGCGGTGAATTGAGAAAACAAGGATTTAGTAGGGCATATTTTAGAACTCCAGTGGAGTTCTAAAATAATGAGCCAGTATATGGGCAGAAAGCGGAGCGTGAAATCCGTAGTTTTCCAAGAGGAGCGCGGCGCATATTTTTGACTTGAATTTTGTTTCTTTTGTTCAAGCAAAAGAAAATGAAGAAACATAAAATAATTAAAATGAAAAAAATACTTTTACTTTTATTGCTAAGCCTAAGCTTTTTAGCTTGTGATAAAAAGAAAACAAGCATCGGCGGAAAAGTAACGAATGCCATTACCGGCGAGCCTGTGCATAATGCTATAGTGAATTATGTGCAATGCGATGGCAGTGGCGATAATTGCAACGAAACCGTAATTGGGCAAACCTACACGAGTTTAAATGGTGAATTTGTGATCGATCAAAAAACAGCCAGTAAATCAAAAGACAAATGGATCGATGTGTATTACAACAACAAAAAAGTCGGGCATCAGGACAACATCGGCCTCAAAGATAAAAGCATCAATATTGTAGTAACACTTTAGACTCTGCCACCCTGAGTTTGTCACTTCGAGCTTGTCGAGAAGCGAAGGGCGAGAAACGAAGACAAAAAATAAAACTGATATTAAACAAAAAATAAAATTTAACATGAGCACAGAAAAATCCATTGAATCATCAAAAGCACCAGAACCAGTTGGTTTATACCCACACGCTCGTCGCGTTGGCAATTTATTATTTTTAAGTGGTGTTGGTCCACGCGAGCGTGGCACTAAAAAAATACCGGGAGTAGATTTGGATGAAAACGGAAACATTGTTTCTTATGATATTGAAGCGCAATGCCACTCGGTGTTTCGCAACATTAAATATATTTTAGAAGACTCCGGAAGTTCCTGGGATAAAATTGTAGACGTGCAGGTTTTTTTAACCAACATGAAAGACGATTTTCCTAAATACAATAAATTATGGGCAGAGTATTTTAAAGAAAACCCTCCTTGCCGTACAACAATTGAAATTAATTGCTTACCTACTCCTATTGCCATTGAGTTAAAGGTGATCGCAACGATTGATTAGGAAATAATAAATAGGCGCCAGCCGTGTTGTATCAGCAAGATTGGCGCTATAAAGTAGCTCCAATGTAGGAGTTTGGTGACAATTATAACAGACTTCCTATAATGACAGTAAGACAAATAATAATTATAGTTTTGACAATTTTGTTTTTGACAAATTGTAGCCGTGGATACAAAATTGAAGATGGTAAAGTTTATTATGAATATTGGAATGAAGGAAGTGGACAAGGAAAACAATTAATTGAAGAGGCAGAAGCAAATACCTTTCAAAAATTGAGTATTGACTGTGATTGTAGTTTTGAATTCGGAAAGGACAAAAATCACTTGTTTATAGATGGAAAACTTATAAAAAATATCGACCCGAACACCTTTAAATTTTTAGGAAACTATATTTTTCGTGATAAAGACTCAGCTTATTTTTATGGATTTTATAATGACTTGAATAATTGTGTTATTAAAGGAATTAATCCCAACAAATTACAATTAATAGAATATCCTTGGGCGAAAGCCGGCAATATTTTAATTCACGGAGCAGACACTTTATATATTGAAGACATAAATGATTTTGTTCCAATCGATAAAGATTGGGGTAAGTCAAAAAAATATATTATTTATAAAAACCAAGTAGTACTTGGGGCTGATGTAGAAACTTTTAAAATTATAAATGGTTATTCGGGAAAAGACAAAAATTATAATTACAAATTTGGTTTTATTAATGAGGATTATTTTAAAGCATCAAGTTACAGGACATTTGATTTTGACAAGAAAGATTTATGTGAGTATGAACCTATAGAGTTTGTCGACATCTATGATAAGTTAGAACCATTTATAAAAGTCCAAAATGAAAGAATTGAAATTGTGGAAAAACTTAAATCAAAAGGATATACAATAAAAAACATCAAACTATCAAATCGGGGAGAATCGAAAATCATCAGTGTTACTTTGACAAATAACATGTGTAATTGCTATGTTGAAAAACTTTACAATTTCGACTATTCACAACCTTCTGACACTGGAAAAGTATTTAAGGTGACAGAAAGAATACACTGTAACCCGAAATAAAAATTGAATACAAAATAACTGCCACCAAACAATTGCACCATGCGTACAGAAATCAAAGGCATTTGAAAAAGCGGTAACCAATTAGTTATTTTTCGCTTTGCAAATGGCCAATAAACTTTTAGCTTTGCTCCGCTGGATTTGTAATCCTGCGGCTCAATAATTATAAGTTAGACTTTGCTAAAGTCCAATAAACTTTTATCTTCGTTATCACTAATTAGGCTCATTGCCGTTAGTACAAAATACATTATGAAAAAAACAATCTTCATTCTTCCTTTCGCACTTTTATTAAGCTGCGAAAGTAAAAACATAACTGATTCAACTCCAACTAAGATGATTTTAAATCCTGATAAAGCAACGGCTCCTGTTGCCGAGAAAAAAGAACACTGGCGTACCATTCATGGTGATAGCGTATTAGATAACTATTACTGGATGTATGACTTTTTTGGTAAAGGTCCGGATAGTACCAATGCTGTGGATTATTTAAAAGCAGAGAATGCTTACTTAGATACCGTGATGAGTAGCACTGATAAATTTCAGGCGGATCTGTTTACCGAAATGAAAGCCCGCATTAAAGAGAAAGACGAAAGTGTACCTGTATTTAAAAATGGTTACTATTACTACACTCGCACGGAGGATGGCAAGCAATATTATAAATACTGTCGCAAAAAAGGCAGCTTAGAAGCCAAAGAAGAAATATTATTAGACATTGATAAAATGGCTGAAGGGCATTCGTACTACTCGGCTTCAGGATTTACCATTAGTGAAGACAACAAATTATTAGCTTATGCTATTGATGAAGTAAGCCGCAGACAATACACCATTTATATTAAGAATTTAGAAACCGGTGAGATCTTAAAGGATGCTATTAAAAATACCGAAGGTTCTGCTTGCTGGGCTAATGATAATAAAACAATTTATTATACGTCTAAAAACGAAGTGACTTTATTGTCCGAAAAAATTAAACGCCACACCTTAGGAACAGATGCTGCAAATGATGTAACGGTATATGAAGAAAAAGACAAGAGCAATTACATTGGTGTTTACAAAAGCAAAAACAATAAATACATTATCATTTATTCGGCAGCAACCATGTCATCGGAGGTTCTTATGCTTGATGCTTCTAAAGCTAACGACGCGTTTAAAGTATTTCAACCTCGCATGAAAGATGTGTTATACAATGTAATTGTGTTAAACGATAAATTTTTAGTACGTACCAACAAAGACGGTGCTTTGAATTTTAAATTAATGGAATGTCCGTTTGATAAAACAGATGTAGCTAATTGGAAAGAATATGTTCCTCATCGCAAAGATGTCTTAATTCAAGGAGTAACAGAATTTAATGATTTTGTGGTAATCGAAGAACGTAAAGATGGTTTGGTAAATATGTGCGTTAAAAATTTAAGCACTAAAACAGATCATTACATCAGTTTTGGCGAAGCGGCTTATGCAGCCGGTGCTTCGGGCAATGCAGAATACAACAGCACTACCTTACGTTACAATTACACATCCTTAACGACTCCAAGTTCTGTTTACGATTATAATATGTTAACTAAAGAGAAACAGTTAATGAAACAACAGGAAGTGCTTGGCGGTTATAAAGTTGATGATTATGTAACCGAGCGTTTATTTGCTACCGCAAAAGATGGAACCAAAGTGCCTATCTCTTTAGTTTACAAAAAAGGATTTAAAAAAGATGGTAACGCACCCTTATTATTATACGCATATGGAAGTTATGGAGCCAGTATGGACGCAAGCTTTAACAGTGCACGCATCAGTTTATTAAACAGAGGTTTTGTGTATGCGATTGCTCACATTCGTGGTGGACAAGACTTAGGCCGTCAATGGTACGAAGATGGTAAAATGATGAAAAAGAAAAACACCTTTACCGATTTTATTAATTGTGGCGAATTTTTAGTAGAGCAAAAATATACGAGCAAAAATCATTTGTATGCCCAAGGTGGCAGCGCCGGCGGTTTATTAATGGGTGCTGTAGCCAATATGGCGCCGGACTTATGGCATGGCATCATTGCACAAGTTCCATTTGTGGATGTAGTGAATACCATGTTAGATGAAAGTATTCCTTTAACAACCAATGAATTTGATGAATGGGGAAATCCAAAAAATAAGGAAGCTTATGATTATATGAAAAGTTATAGTCCTTATGAAAATGTTGAAGCAAAAAACTACCCGAATATCTTGGTAACAACAGGATTACATGATAGTCAGGTACAATACTTTGAACCATCAAAATGGGTGGCAAAATTAAGAGCGATGAAAACAGATAAAAATGTATTGTTGCTTCATACTAACATGGAATTTGGTCATGGTGGTGCCAGCGGTCGTTTCGATTATTTAAAAGACATTGCTTTAAACTATGCCTTTATGTTTAGTTTAGAAGGGATAGAGAAATAATTATACAGCTTTATCTAAACTATCATGAATCAAAAATTAGCACATATTGCGTTAGTAGTAAATGATTATGATGAAGCCATACAATTTTATACCGAAACTTTAAACTTTCGTTTAATAGAAGATACTAAATTAAGCGAGACCAAGCGTTGGGTCATGGTAGCTCCTCCCGGTACCGGAGAGTGTTGTTTACTATTAGCCAAAGCAGCTAATGATGAACAAGCCGGTAGAGTTGGCAACCAAACAGGTGGTCGGGTATTTTTGTTTTTATATACCGATGATTTGAAGAGAGATTACCATGATATGAAAAGTAAAGGTGTCACTTTTGTAAGAGAACCCGTTATAGAAACATGGGGAACAGTAGCAGTATTCAAAGACCTGTATGGCAATTTATGGGATTTAATAGAACCAACAAACAGCAAATGAAATTGGTCAAAATAATTTTCATGTCTGTTTGTGTTCTACTTTTATCATTGAGTAGCAAAGCTCAAGGTACAGCAGCTTGGACAGCAGATGAATTAAAACAAGCAAACACGGCTAAAGATTTTCCCGATTTTAATCAAATAGAAAAAGAAACACTCTTGTATATTAATCTGGCAAGATTGTATCCAAAAAAATTCATGGAGATAGAACTCAAAGATTATAATGGCCCCACAAACAATTCTGATTATTTAAAAAACTCTCCTTACAAAAAATCATTGATCAATACCTTAAGATCCAACAAAGCATTAACTGCCATGGTGCCGGATAAACCTTTAACAGAGTTTGCTAAATGTTTTGCTATTGAACAAGGCAAATCGGGTAAACATGGGCATGACAGACATAAATGCAAAGATGGTAATTTTGCCGAGTGTGTTTCTTATGGGATGGATAATGGGAAAGATATTGCCATGCAATTATTGATCGATCATAGTGTGAGTTCTTTAGGTCATCGTAAAATTTGCTTGGATAAAAATTTATCGCGCGTTGGCATTAGTTTTGGCCAACACAAAACCGCCGACTATCTGGCTGTATTAGATTTTAATTAATTGATTTGTCTAAACGCTTTTCATTCTGTAAATTTAATCTACTCCTCTACTTATTAATTACAAAAACTATTTTTAGTATATAACAAGATTAATTTTTATGAAAAGAAAACTACTCATTTCCATCGTTGTTATTTTAGGATTCCTGACATACAAGTATTCTAAATTTTTTTACGCTTATGTGGTATTAGGAGAAGACACATGGAAAACAGCCAATGTGAGCATGCTAATGTCGATCTTGCTTTTAACAGGAATTGTCGTGGCGTTACTTTGTTCCTGGTTTATAAAACATAAACCATCATTTTATGCATTAGGTTTAAAAAGAGATATCCTGCAAGGCTTCATGTGGGGTCTTATTTGTTCTTTACCCATGTTTATTGGTTATTATTTTACCGGCACTTTTAATACAGATTCCGATTTGGAATTAATTTACAGAGATATAGTTTTAGCCGGGTTCGGAGAAGAATTCATCTTTCGTGGATTTTTATTTGGCTTGTTATTTTTTTATGCCGGCTGGGGATTTATACCCGCATGTTTGATCAGTAGTTTATTTTTTGGTGCCGGGCATTTATATCAGGCCGAAAATGTTTCAAGTGCTGTGATGATCTTTTTATTTACTGCTTTAGCTAATGCTGGCTTCGCTTATTTTTATTATGCCTGGAACAGTTTATGGATGGTGATCTTTTTGCATGGTTTTATGGATCTGGCCTGGGATACTTTTTCCATCGCCGAAAATGTAACCGGAAATACCTGGGCCAATGTTTTCAGATTCATCTCATTAGGCATTGCAATTTTTATTTCTGTGAAAACAGCCAAGAAAAATAACCGTTGGGATCTGAAATCAAAAATGTGGGTAAACAAAACGGCATAATATGAACTATAATATAAGATTCGCAAACATCACTGACGAATCAAAAATTTTTGAACTTTATAAAGCAGTTGCC
>Ga0066415_1000003_pt1 | contig 41041 bp, 33 predicted proteins | sample LakWasMet21_HOW5_2_FD_59542 | JGI IMG/M metagenome (GOLD analysis project Ga0066415, IMG submission 59542) | Freshwater sediment methanotrophic microbial communities from Lake Washington under simulated oxygen tension - Sediment Metagenome 21_HOW5 | ecosystem: Environmental > Aquatic >... | reverse complement strand
ACAGGTGAAGATGGGGACGCTGAATTGATGTTACAAACCGTAATTGACAGCAAATCTAAACAAGAATATGTAGATGAAGCTAATGCCAAATTAGAGCAATTAAAAGCTAAGAAAGCAATGCGAGCAGCTCAACAACCGGAAGGCAATGATATGAAAGTTGAGTTTAAAGAAGCAAAAGGTGACAAAGATCTATTTGATCAATTATATGAGCAACAGCAAGAAAAATTGAAACAAGAACAAAAAGCAGAAGAATAGAAAACAGAGTAAAGGAAGCAGTGTTGTCAGATCGAGTGCCGACGAAGGAGGTGTATCGAGACCAAATAAAAATTGAAGTAATTATAGTTGAGTGACAAAAAATAAAAGACAATGAGAGAAGTAAAGATTTATAATACAGCCGGAAAATTCCAAATAACTAATCATGGTGATCAGGTGATGTATAAAGCAATGCAAAAATCACAAAAACGTCGTATGCGTAAAATTAAAATGGCATTAATTGCTATTTTATTAATGGGTTATGTGGTGGTGGTGATGGGACAAACAGGTCCAATGAAAGACATTGAGTTGAAAGCAACCAGCGAATTTGAACCAACTATTAAGGATGCTGTTAAATTGGGCGACCTACCTGAAATTAAAGATACGGTAAAGAAAATTGCCAATATTAATTATGGCATCACATCTACGCCTTTGGTATCTAAATATGAAGTAATTCCTATCGATGCCGCTAAAATGCAAAATGAACCTTTGGCTAAATTATATCGTTCGTTATTGAAAATAGGAATGGGAACTTACACAACCCCTTATGGCGAATTCTGGATCAATAGCCTACGTACCAGAGAAGTTGCTTATGGAGTTCACTTCAAACATTTGTCTTCTTCTTCACATTTAAAAGATGTTGGGTATAGCGGATACAGTGATAACGAAGGAGAGATTTTTGCCAAGAAATTCTATAAGAAACATACCTTAACCGGTGAGTTTAATTACAAACGAAATGTGACTCATTTTTATGGTTTTGATACCACCGAAAATAAAGTGACAAAAGATTTCACCAAACAACGTTACCAATTATTTGAACCGGTTGTTAAAGTTCAAAGTCATTATACTGATAGTTCTAAGATCAATCATTTTGTGAAATTGGGTTATTATAACTTAACAGATGTATATCATGTAGCTGAGAATAATGTAAAGCTGAACACGCTGTTCAATACCTTTATTAATAAGGAACGTTTATTTGTAGCCTTTGATGCAGATTATTATAACCACAAAGTGCCTAATGATACGTTTAATGATGTGATCGTAAAATTGAATCCATATTTTGAAGCGCATGGTAAAAAATGGAAAGCAGATATTGGCTTATCGGCAGTATTAGATGCATTCAGTAATCAGGGTTCTGCTAAGTTTTATTTTTATCCTCAGTTAAATGCTCAGTATGATGTGTACGAAAGTATTATCATACCTTATGCCGGTATTAATGGAGGTTTACAGAAAAATTCGTTGAGGAGCTTATCAAACGAAAACCCGTTTATTTCTTCAAATATCAGATACAGAAACACCAATACTAAATTTAATGTGTTTGGTGGTTTAAAAGGAAATATCAGCTCTAATTTAAGTTATGACGCTAAAGTCGCTTATAGTATTATTGACAGTATGAACTTTTTTGTAATTGATTATAGTGATCTGACAACGATGGATAATAAGTACAGTGTGATCTATGATAACACCAGTTTATTGAACGTGGGTGGACAGATAAAATATCAGTATAAAGAAAAAATTCATTTCATAGCAAAAGGAAATTACTGGATGTATCAACCAAAAAATTTAGCTAAAGCTTACCATAAGCCTGATTTTGATTTAACCTTCTCAACTATTTATAATTTGAAAAGTAAGTTCATTATCAAAGCGGATGTGTTTGTGATAGGAAAACAATTTGCATTAACGGAAGTTCTTGATAACGGAACATACATTAAAGAATCAAAATTAATGAAAGGAATTGTAGATGTTAATTTAGGAGCAGAATACCGTTACAGCAAAATGATGTCGTTTTTTGTGAACTTTAATAACATTGCTAATACACGTTATTACCGTTGGGAAAAATACCCTAGTCAGCGTTTTAATTTAATGGTAGGCTTGACGTTTGTGCCTTTTTAGGTTAATTTTTTATCTTCCTTTTTCTTTTTCCTTGACGAAAAAAGAAACAAAAAAATCAAGCCAAAAATATCCCTTACGCTCCTCACGGAATTCTACGGATTTCACGTTCCGCTACGCTACACTAAATCCTTGAATTCTCGTTTCACCCCAAACCGCCTTCGATTTTTGGCAGCCAGCGCGCTGCTCCGATTTGATTTAGAATTTTAGAAAATTTTTATGGAGCCTTGAATTCTTTGCTTCTTTCTGTTTTAAGACAGAAAGAGGGGGTGAATAAAATTTTGGCTATTGTGGAATGTCGGGTTGAGTAATTCCGATAGCTATGGAAGGAAGAAGAAACTAAACAGTTTTTTCTTCTTCTGTTAATGTTGGACTTCTCAATTCCACAGGATTGTGTGGTTTTCTTAATTTCAAATTAAGTAACTCTACTGCAAATGAGAATGCCATTGCAAAGTAAATATAGCCTTTAGGGATCTCTACTTTATCAATATGAACACCTTCTATAACTAATAATACGGCAATCAATACTAAAAAGGATAATGCCAGTATTTTAAAGGTTGGATGTTTGTGTATAAAAGCTGAAATTCTTGGAGCGAAATAAAACATTACACACATGCTGATGATAATCGCAATGGCCATAATAACAATGTTATTGGCCATACCAATGGCAGTTACAATGCCGTCAATACTAAATACCATATCAATTAAAATGATCTGTGTAATAATAGCTTTAAAGGATTTTGATTTTTTATTTTCATTCTTTAATTGCTCATCAGGATCCTCACCTTCCAGTTTATTATGTATTTCTAAAGTTGAGTTGACCAATAAAAATAAACCACCTGCCAGCATAATAATATCTTTTAAGGCAACGGAGTGTCCAAACAATTTAAAGAGCTCTTGTTCGCCTTTTATTAAATGTCCTAATACAAATAAAAATACCAGTCGCATGGCAATACCTGTAAACATCCATATCATACTGGCTTGTTTGGCTTTGCTTTTATCCACACGGCCTAATACAATAGAAACAAAAATAACGTTATCGATCCCTAATAATATTTCCATTAAGGTTAATGGGATTAAACTTAAAAGAGCTTCGGACGAAAAAATATCTGACATAAAATGAATGTTTTTTTGTAAAAATACTAAATGTAAAATAGATGCTTCAATTCGTAAAATAAAGCTTTTTAATTCACCAAATTTTCCTTCACTAAAACACGTTTTTTATGACTTTTTTTATTAACATTTGTTAGTAAAATCAGATAAAAAATATAGCTAAAACCCCAATAAAATCAGTATATTTAAGAATTGAATTAAAAAAATAACACTATTTATATATGGAAGAAACAGCCACTACGGACAAGGCAAATTACGGAGCCGATAATATTCAGGTATTAGAAGGATTAGAAGCAGTTAGAAAACGTCCCGCCATGTACATTGGCGATATCGGAATCAAAGGTTTGCACCACTTAGTTTATGAAGTTGTAGATAACTCTATTGATGAAGCTTTAGCTGGTCATTGTGATCATATTACGGTAACCATCTTAGAAAACAATTCTATCCGTGTAAAGGATAATGGTCGTGGTATTCCTACCGGAATTCACCCAAAATTAGGCGTTAGTGCCCTGGAAGTTGTAATGACAGTATTGCACGCCGGTGGTAAATTTGATAAAGACACCTATAAAGTATCGGGTGGTTTACATGGAGTAGGGGTAAGTTGCGTTAATGCTTTATCTGATCCATTAATTGCTGAAGTACATCAAAATGGTAAAATTACCAGACAGGAATTCAGGAAAGGTAAACCTCAATATCCTGCCAAAGAGGTTGGTGATACAACCCACAGGGGAACTATTGTAACCTTTACACCCGATTTAAGCATATTTACCGTTGGCGAATACAATTTTGCTACCTTAGCTAATCGTATGCGTGAATTAGCCTTTTTAAATAAAGGTATTACCATTGTTTTAGATGATGAGCGTAATAAGGATGAAAATGGTGTTAATCACAGCGAAACATTCCATAGCGACGGAGGTTTAAGAGAATTCGTTCAATACATCGATGGCGGAAAAGAGAAGTTGATGGAAGATGTGATCCATATTGAAGGTGAAAAAAATGGAATTCCGGTTGAAGTAGCCATGTTATATAATAACTCTTATAGCGAAAGTATTCAGAGTTATGTAAATAATATCAATACTCACGAAGGAGGAACTCACTTAGCAGGTTTCCGTCGTGGATTAACCCGTACTTTAAAAAGTTACGCTGAAAAGAATGGGATGTTTAAAAACATCAAATTCGAGATCAGTGGTGATGACTTCCGTGAAGGTTTAACTGCTGTTGTTTCTGTAAAGGTTCAAGAGCCTCAATTTGAAGGACAAACTAAAACTAAATTAGGTAATAGCGAAGTAATGGGAGCTGTTGATTCAGCGATCAGCGAAGCGTTAAACAATTACTTAGAAGAACATCCTAAACAAGCCAAACTAATTGTAGATAAAGTTGTTTTAGCAGCTACTGCCCGTCATGCAGCCCGTAAGGCGCGTGAAATGGTACAACGTAAATCAGTCATGTCTGGTTCAGGATTACCGGGAAAATTGGCGGATTGTGCCAACAATGATCCATTAGCGTGTGAGTTATTCTTAGTTGAGGGTGATTCTGCGGGTGGAACAGCTAAACAAGGCCGTAACCGTGATTTTCAGGCAATTTTACCTTTAAGAGGAAAGATCTTGAATGTGGAGAAAGCCATGGAATACCAAATTTACGAAAATCAAGAGATCAAAAATATATTTACAGCATTGGGTGTTTTCCGTGGCACTAAAGAAGATGACCGTGCTTTGAATATGGATAAACTACGTTACCATAAAGTGGTGATCATGTGTGATGCCGATGTCGATGGTTCTCACATTACAACATTAATTTTAACTTTCTTCTTCCGTCACATGCGTGAGTTAGTTGAAAAAGGTCACGTATATATTGCAGCACCTCCTTTATATCAGGTTAAAAAAGGAAAAGAATCCCGTTACTGCTGGAGCGAAGCACAACGTGAAGCTGCAGTGAAAGAAATTGGCGGTGAAAAAACGGATACTGTAGGCATTCAACGTTATAAGGGTTTAGGAGAGATGAACGCAGAACAATTGTGGGAAACTACTTTGGATCCGGAAAGAAGAACCTTACGTCAGGTAAACATTGATAGCGCTGCCGAAGCAGACCGTGTATTCTCAATGTTAATGGGTGATGAAGTTCCTCCACGCAGAGAATTTATTGAACAAAATGCGAAGTATGCAAAAATTGATGCGTAATAATTAAATTAACATAATCTATAAATCACAAAAACAGTAATTAAAATGAGTAAAGTATCAGTAATTGGCGCAGGTAACGTAGGTGCATCATGCGCAGAGTACATTGCAGTAAGAGGTATTGCAAGCGAAGTAGTAATTCTTGACATTAAAGAAAATTTTGCAGAAGGTAAAGCATTAGATTTAATGCAAACAGCAACATTAAACGGGTTCAATACTCGTATTAGTGGCAGTACTAACGATTATGCTAAAACAGCAGGATCTGATGTAGTTGTTATTACTTCCGGTATTCCTCGTAAACCGGGTATGACTCGTGAAGAGTTAATTGGTATCAATGCAGGAATTGTAAAAACAGTTACAGAAAATGTTTTAAAACATTCTCCTGAAGCGATCATCATTGTGGTATCTAACCCAATGGATACAATGACTTACTTAGCATTAAAAGAAAGTAAATTGCCTAAAAACCGTATCATTGGTATGGGTGGTATTTTAGATAGCGCACGTTTCAAATGTTATTTATCTCAGGCATTAAATGTTCCGGCATCTGATGTTCAAGGTTATGTAATTGGTGGACACGGTGATACAACTATGATTCCTTTAACTCGTTTAGCTACTTATAATGGCGTTCCTGCATCTCAAACATTAAATGTTGAGACTTTGAAAAAAGTTGCTGCTGATACAATGGTAGGTGGTGCTACATTAACAGGTATGTTAGGTACATCTGCTTGGTATGCTCCGGGAGCTTCTGTTGCTTCTTTAGTTGATAGCATCATTAACGATCAGAAAAAATTATTTACTTGCTGCGTACAATTAGATGGCGAATACGGACAAAAAGATATTTGTATTGGTGTTCCGGTAATTATTGGTAAATCAGGTTGGGAAAAAATCGTTGATTTTAACTTAAACGACGAAGAAAAAGCATTATTTGCTAAGAGCGCAGAAGCTGTTAGAAATATGAACTCTGTATTAAGTACAGTTACTCCGGCTTAATTTTTTTTTACATAATTTTAAAGCCCGTTTGCAATTAGCAGACGGGCTTTTTTGTTTTTGTATTCCCCTCTTGTTCTATTCCCTCTCCTTTAAGGAGAGGGTTAGGGTGAGGTCGCTATCAGTATACAAATACTTAGCGCAGATTGTAGTTGTTTTGATCTTATGCTCGGTCACGGACTACAAGTCCGCGACAACAGCGGGAAATATTATCTCGATAAATGGCTTAAAATGTTTGCTTTGATGCGTTCTGAATTTTTCTCATAGCTGTTATCAAAAGGCACCTTGTAAACCGACATTGATTTAAAAATAAACTCTTCCCTCCCGCTCCGCTGGATTTGTAATCCTGCGGCGTTATAGATAATGTATTTGCAATATGTTACAAAACACTTAATTTAGCTTGCAAGTTAAGAGTATGAAGCAAGGACAAAAGCAAAATATAAAAACAGATAAAGCATATTTTTTAACAATGACGGTTGTTAATTGGATTGACATTTTTACTCGTCAAAATCATAGGGACGCAGTGATAGAGTCTTTAAAATACTGTCAAAAAGAAAAAGGGCTAGTTTTATTTGCCTATTGTATTATGAGTAACCACATACATTTGATGGCAAATACAAATGAACCATTTCTCTTAAAAGATACAATCAGGGATTTCAAGAAATTCACTTCTAAAAAAATAATAGATCAAATACAAAATGACCCTGAAAGTAGGCGAGAATGGATGCTGAAATTATTTGAAGAAGAAGCTGATACCAGTGTAAAACATAAAAATTATAAATTTTGGCAAGAAGGTAATCATGCTATAGAATTGTTTAGTGAAAAATTTGTATGGGATAAAATAAATTACATTCATAACAATCCTGTTGAAGCTGGTTTCGTAAAGCAATCTTGGGAATGGGTATATTCATCAGCTACAAATTATCAAGAACTTGATAGTATTATTGACGTTGAAAGACTAAGCCAAAGATTAGTAACTTATTAAATAGTATTTATATTGCCGCAGGATTACAAATCCAGCGGAGCGGGGGAAAATGAGTAAATTGGCGAAATGAATAGTTATTTAAATGGTTCGATTCCTGTAAGCTTTACTCGCGTTACGTGTTGTTAATGATTATAGTGTGGCGCAGTAAATTATAAATTAACAGTTAAAATAAGACGATGGCTAAAGGTCACAAGGTCTAGATTATGGAACAAATTACACCATACAGTAAAATAAGTTGTTTGATAATTACTATGTTGTTTTTATTATACAACTGTAAAAGCCAAAATTTGATTAGAAACTCTTCTTTTGAAGAAAAGGGTAAAAAAGATTTGGCATTTATTTTAAATAAAAAAATTTGTAAAGACTGGTATAGTCCAACAAAAGGTACACCAGATTACTTTTGTGTTGGCAGTAATTCATTATATAATGCACCAAATAATATGTGGGGTAATCAAACAGCGCAATCGGGTAATTCCTATGTTGGTATCGTTACTAATTATTATAATTATGAGTATGAATATTTGCAAACTAAGCTAACTTCGCCTTTAAAATCAAATACTAAATATTGTTTGTCTTTCTATATTAGTTTAAGCGATAAATCTGATTTTTCTATCAATGAAATTCAATTTACTTTAACAAAACAAAAAATAAGACAGAAAGAAAAAACAATATTTAAATATAATGAAGTAGAGCATATTGTATCTCCTTTATTTTTTAAAGAAAAAGAAAAGTGGGTTAGAGTATGTGCTTTATATATTGCAAAGAATCAAGAAGAATATTTGACATTAGGTTTATTTACTAATGATTACAAATTTAATGAGATTACTAATAAAAAAAGCAAAAAAAAATTTGATGGGGTCTATTACTACATTGACGATGTAAGCTTAGTAGAAATAAAAGACAGTTCTGAATGTAATTGTAAAGAACCACTTTCCAAAAAAGATAGTATAAAAGTAGATACAGTTAAGAGTGTAAGTCAATATGATGAGGCATTAACAAGTTCAATTGTTTTAAAGAACATAAATTTTGAAACTGATAAAAGTGAATTATTGCAAAGCTCTTGTAAAGAGTTAGATGAGTTGGTAAACTACCTAAAAGCAAATCCATCATTCAAAATAGAGATAAACGGTTATACTGATAATACCGGAAAAGAGCAAGATAATATTAAATTATCTGAACAAAGAGCCAAAGCAGTAGTCAATTATTTAATACAGAATAGAATTGATAAAGAAAGAACGTCTTATAAAGGTTATGGAAGTGAAAAATCAATAGCACCAAATGATACCGAAGAAAACAAAGCTAAGAATAGACGAGTGGAGTGTAAAATAAGATAGTTGCGAAGGGTAATGGTGCTCCCACCTGGAATCGAAACATTTTTAAATAACTATTCATTTCGCCAATTTACTCATTTTCTCCGCTTTTTCTGAATGCAAATCTACGATATACCGAAGTATTATGTATCCCCCGTGACCCCTCCTCTCACGGGTTTTGTTGTATTTATTTTCTTCTTTCCGGTTGTGTAATGTTAGAAAATTAAAAAATATAATATTTACTTTTTCGGCTTTGTATAAAAATTTAAAATTGGAATATCAACACATAAGGCAATGCTAATTCTTGAATAGTTTTGCTCATAGGTATTGGCTTGCTGATTTACCTTGCGTAATAACGGCCCCAGTTGATAACCGATGTTTAATGAAATGGGAGTTTTAGGAATTCCTAACGAAAAGAAAGCTCCCGGCGAAACAATATCTTTTAATTCTATTTTTGGGATTTTTTCAGTGCTGTCGTTTGTAAAACGAAAAGCGGTTAGAGCACCAATATCAACAACGGATACAAAGCCTGAAAAAGAAAATCCTTTGAGGCTGGTACTGATTGAAATGCCTATAGGAGCAGCAACACCATAGGAGTTATGGGTTCTTCCTTTCGAAATATCAAATGGTTGATCTACGCCCTTAATTTCTTCCCAGCCAATAAATAAACCGGAGTAGGCATTTAAGGCAACGTTAAAAGGAGTTATTCTTTTGATACGGGCAGATCCTGCCGGTAAAGCTACCGCTTCAATAGCAGCTTCTACTTCGTCTGATGTTTTTGCCTGAACAGCAGTTGCCATAAAGGAACCGTATTTTAATATTTTTTTTGTGGTTTCATTGGCAATGGTCGAATCTAATAAGTAAACCGTATTTAAAACGGCTGAAGCATAATTTTTGCGATTCACATCAATGGCAATATCCGAAGAGGTTTGTATAATGTCGAAATATTTTTTTGATCTGCTCTCCAAATTCAGATTGCCAGGAACATAAGGCAAAGTCTCAACTTTGGTAAGTAAGCGCAATAAACTTATAGAGTTTGATACCATCGTATAATAATTCTCAAATAATAAAGAATCGTTATTTATTTTTCTCGAATTGGTGACTTTAGTTTCAATGGCATTTACCTTTTGCGAAATGTTTTTAATGAAGGTCTTATATTTTAAAAGATGGGCGATATTTCCATAAGTAGAATCAATAATTCTATTAAGTTCAACCGGCTTTTGAAATGAGTCATAAAATATTACTGGGTTTTGTTTTGCTTTTTGTTCAAGTAAACCTAAATAGATCATTAATAATTTATCATCGTTATAAAGCTTTTCAATATCCTGATGTGGCGCCCAATAGTTATCTGTGCCTGAATTGCTTTTGAAAGAACTCGATATTAATTGAAAGGTTTTTAAGGATGCTTGAAAATTTTTGTTTAGGCTGTCTGTTACTTCGCTTGGAAAGTTTTCAATAATTTCGCCCGGATGTTGGTGTTCTGTGATCGCATTGGCAAAATAAAATCCGGAGAGTAGGGTAGCTTTTAATTCCTGTTCATCGTCAAAAATTTCAGGATGGTTTTCTACAATGTAGTGGAGGTTAGAAGGCAGGGCAGATAGGTCTTTTTCAAAAGACTCCCTCAGTGTAACCAAATAAGATTGATACAAATAGATCTCTTCTCCAATGGTTAATAATGTCCGGTGGGTTTGAGGAAATACGTTCTCCAGGTCTTTTGATTTAGACAATTCCTTTTTAAGATTTTCAAAAAAGGTAATGCTTAATTCTTTTTTTGTTCTCTTAACTACAAATTTGGCAAAGCCATCGGCAATCGTGGTTACATCAAGGCCGCCAACAGATGATGCTAAAGAAGCAACAGATGAAGGATTTCCACTTCCCTGTGGACTATTGTATCCAACTAAATAAGGAAATACACCATTAAGGTATTTATTGTTAGCCACATCTTTATTTTCTTTGATGCCGTACGAACTTTTTAAAACAGCTAAAATTTGTGCTGCTTCAGTTTTTGTTAATGAATTTAAATAGATAGCATCATATAATACATAACCTGTTTGATAATTATCAGTAACAACAGGCTCTTTTATAGTTAAAGGTTGGGTATCCGTATTCCCGTTAGAGTTTTCTTGTGAAAATGGAACTAAATGAAAAGGGCCATAAAATTTACCGTCTAACTTTAATTTAAAATCATCGGTAATGTTCATACACTCTTCACATTGCTTTATTTTATGATCGTTTAAAATGGTTAAGGTAAATTTTCCGTCGCTATTTTTAGGAATTGTTGTGCCTAATTTTCCGTTTGGAAGGCTTGCTATAGTTGTTTCGTCTGTTTTATATATTTCAATGGATTTGTTATTGAACGATCTGTCAATAGTGAATTCCATGGTTAAATACGTTGCTGTATTAATGGCAGGGAGTATTCCATTAGCGGTTATGGTATAGGTTTGAGAGTTCAGGTTTATACAAAACAGGTATAACAAAAATGAAAGTAGAAAACGATTCATATATTAAATTGTAATTAGGTTAAAAGCGTTAAGGGTTTCTTGTATAGGTAATACAAATGAAAATTTATCGTTGCCACCGAGCAACATGCCTATTAATTTACCGGTTTCTTTATGGTACACACAACTGCCAGAGTCGCCGCCGGTAGAAACAGTTTGAGAGGTATCACGATCATTGGTAGTACCAATTAAAATAATATTTTTTTTGTAACTAGGGCCATTATCATAATTAATATCTATGCCAACATTATAATCTAAAATATAAGCATCTCGTGAATTATTATTTTTTGACAGGATAGAAACATTTGGTGTTGCTGTTTTTACATCAATATCAGATACCTGATAATAGTTGTTATTAAAGCTTTTGTAGTTGGCATCCTTTTTTTCAGCAGAAGTTAGTTTAACGATCCCAAGATCCTGTTTTGAGCTCATCACTTTTAAATACCAGATCGCTTTATTGCTCTTATTAACCAAAACTTGTTCTTGCTGTGAAGCATTGAGTAAACCATTATACCTGTCGTTGTATGCGCCTAAAGTATAAATATGAGCAGAAGTTAAAAGTCCTGTAAAATCGTTTCTGTCGGCATATTTTACGGCACAACAAATAGAGCCGGTATAAGCGGGTTTATTAGAATTAGCAACTTCTGTAGTTAATTGTGCGTAATGAATTTTTGCTATGCCAGAGCTTTTAATGATCTCTGTAGAGAGAACCATTTTATGTCCGTCGGGTAATTTTACGTTTAGTTTCTCCGGAATGTCTTTTACGTTGCTATCTTTTAAGTAAATGGCTATGATGTGCGATTGCTGCGCATCCAAATCATTCACGGCATCACTTACGGTATTAATGTTTGGAAATTTTTTAAGTAACGTTTGTTTATTCTGTTGAATAGCCATTTTTGCGATCTCAGCATTGCTGTAATTTCCAAGTCCTGCTGCAATAGTTTCCTGTGGTATTTTGGTGATTTTTTTCACTGCACCACTCCAGTAATAATTCCCATCCAAGCCTTTATACCATTGATCATTACCCTGATAAAGATCTCCTTTCATTAATTTAGGCTCTACTTCTATAACAGAACCCGGTGACAGATACACATGACTATCTTTGCTCATACGTGGTGCTTTTTGACGCACCTGTAGATATTTAGTTACGATTATTTTCATAACTGCTTCTCTTATTTATGTAATTAGTAAAAAAGCTCAAACCATTGGGGTCTTTGTCCCAATACAAACTACTGGTTTTAAAATTCAGCAATAACATCCTATCCAATAAGCCGCTTGAGTTAGAGTCAATAACTTCAAAGGTAATGTTAAGAGGTTTTAAATTTCCCGGACAAATTTTTTCATCGCCAAATTCATTTTCAGAATCGTTTCTGAAATTGGAAGAAAGTACATCCAATTCGCAGTTTATATTGAACCAGTTCTTTATTTCGTTAACGGCAGCTTCTCGTCCATTAAAATAATTTGGATAATAAACTCTGATGAAATCAAACGGACAGCCAATCGTTAATAATTGAGTTACTTCTTTTCTAACCCGTTTATCAACTTGATTTTGCGATTTAGGGAATAAGGTATCAATGGCTATAACGCTACCAAAGGCATGCGCATGTATTTCCAGATCAGTATAATCTGTTTCTTTTTCAGATATTTTTTCTACTAAATTTGACAGGCCGCCAATTAATTTAGCTTTCTCTTCGCCATATTTCAGATAGTAATGCACACATAAAAATTCTGTTGATGCTAAACTTAATTTTTCCTGAAACCTTGGATATAACAAGGCCATAGATGAAGCAATAGAAATAGAGTAATGCGAAAAGTTCTTAAAAAAAACGATTACACCTCTTGTATAATCAATAAATCGGCTATACAGTATATTGTTGTGGTCTACTTCAAATTTTATTTTTTCGTGCAGAGTAAGGGAAATGGAATTTCGTATACCGGCAAAATTATCTAATATAATTGCCAGTATAGATGGGAGTAAAAAGAAAATTAAAGTTGATAGAGAAATTAAAATAAAGAAAAAGTAAAGCGACTGACGTTTTTGCTTTTTGTTCAATCCTTTAGCTTTGGCTACTGAAAGAAAAAAAACAGGGATCATTTTAAAAATACCCCAACATAACCTTAAGGCTTTGATCAATATGTTTTTGTTATTGTAATTTTTAAGAAATTCTTCTTCGTAGGCATATTCATATATTTTATAGACGACTTCTCCGGGTTCACTACTATTTGCTTTATTTTTGGTAATGATAGCTACTTCGCAATGTTCATCCTGATTTGGATCAAAGGTTGTTTTCTCGAATTTTACGGAGTATTGATATTTTTTATCTTCCTCATTCTTATCAAGGGTTTTAGCAAAGTGTTTGGCGTAGTGAGTTAAAGATACATCTAAAAGTCCATCGCCCAGACCAGGAACATAAATAGCTGTTTTCATACGATGATATTATTGTTTTTAATTGCCATATGGTATAGTCATGTTATTTATTATCCATCAGTAAATATTTCAGAAACATGACTATTTCATACAAAATATAAAGGTTTGTTAAATCAAATATAACGTAAGATTTGAATTAAACAAATCCGTATAAATACCTATATTTTGATGGATATCATTTATGATAACTTGTACGAAACTAAAAAACCCACTTGCCAGAGACAAATGGGTTTAATTTGAGAAATGAGAGAATATTAATTATGAGTTAACAGGTAGTAATTTTCACTGGCCATTAATAATTTCTTTTTCTTGCTCACCATTAAAATAGCTACGGGGTAATCATCATAAGTGTTTTTGATCTTAGAAATTTTTGGGGATAGCTCAATTTGTAAGTCAAATGGTTCTTCTGATATTTCACCTACACCTTTTGGAACTTCTGTATTAATAATAACAAACTTTGATGGGTAATTTTCTTTTTTAAAAACCAATGAATATAATTTTTCACCTTCTAAAGAAATCTTTTTAGGCTTCGTTTTTTTCATAAATATTGAATCCTTTAAATTCCCATCTTCATAAACCAAAATACTGTAATTATCAGTTGGCGCATCATCGAATAATGCAGATGAATTTAATTCAAATGTCATGGAACCTTGTGCTTTTGAATTGAAAGAAAAAATAACTAGCAAAAACAAAAAACTGATAGATAGATTGTGAAATTTCATGCTCTTTAATTTTAGTTTAAATGACACATTACACATTTTTTAAACAGTATTAAAACTCTTTATCTGTGATTATCAGTTAGTTACTTGCAATTATTATTCCAGTTACTCCATAAATTTTACAGATTCGTCGAATGTTATTTTTGCGTAGATTAATTTATTATTTTATGCGACTAGTGCTATTATTTAAAAGAAGCTCACTGGTCTCAACTAATTTAATGAATTCAGCTCTGTAACCATCTTCGTCTTTTCCTTTAGCTTGTTTTGCTTGAGTAATAATGGTTTTGAAATTAGAAGTTCCTTTGTATTTAGAATCTCTTAATAACATACCAAACCCGGCAACTGCGCAAGAAAATTTACAATTTTCGGAAGCATTGGCAAATTCCGTTTTTTTGTTGTAAACAATATGCGTCATTAATTTAGAAGTAGATTCTTTAGGTTCTTTGTATCTGAATTTAATGGTCATCACTTCATCATTTGGCGAAACAACGGTTGGTGTTGTTTGCTGGTATTTTAAAGGATCGATAGAGCTCACTAATTCAGATGAACCGGCAGGAATAATTTCATAGATGGCTGTTACCGTATGACCTGAACCTAATTCACCGGCATCTTTTTTATCATCATTAAAATCTTCATTGTTTAATAAACGGTTTTCGTATCCCACCAATCGATAAGCTTTAACTCTGGTTGGGTTAAACTCAATTTGCAATTTCACATCTTTAGCAATCGTTAATAAGGTACCACCCATTTCTTTTACTAATACTTTTTTAGCTTCTAAAATATTATCTATGTATGCGTAGTTCCCATTTCCTTTATCTGCCAATTGTTCCATTTTAGAATCTTTGTAATTACCGGTTCCAAAACCTAATACGGTTAAAAAAACACCATCTTCTCGTTGTTTTTCAATTAAGCGAACTAATTCGCCATCGCTACTGGCACCTACGTTAAAATCGCCATCAGTTGCTAAGATCACACGGTTGTTGCCTTTAGGTAAAAAATTTTCTTTAGCTGTTTTGTATGCCAGTAAAATTCCTTCGCCACCGGCTGTAGAGCCACCGGCACTTAATTTATCCAGTGCTTCAATGATTTTTTCTTTTTTGTTGCCGGAAGTAGGGGGTAGGACAACTCCTGCGGCTCCTGCATAGACTACTAATGAAATATGATCTTCATCTCTCATTTGATCGATCAGTAATCGTAAACCTGATTTTAATAAAGGTAATTTGTCATCAGAGTTCATTGAACCCGACACATCAATTAAAAAAGTTAAGTTGTTGGTTGGAGCTTTATCCATTTTAATTTCTTTGCCTTGTAACCCAATATGAATTAATTGATGGTCTGAGTTCCACGGGCAATCAGTATACTCTGTATTGATTGAAAATGGATTGTTATCTTTTGGTTGTGGGTAATTGTAACTAAAATAATTGATCATCTCTTCAATTCTTACCGCATCAGCCGGAGGTAAAGAGCCTTGATTGATAAAGCGACGGATATTGCTATAAGAAGCTTTATCGACATCAATACTAAAAGTAGATAAGGGATTTTTTTGTGATTCTTTGAAATCATTATCCTGAATGTGGCTGTATTCCTCGGTATTATATTCCTGATCGTATGCATAATTAGCTTTTTCTTTACCTTTTTTGTATACACCTGCTGTAGTTCCTGAAACAGAGTTGAGTTGCTTTGTACTGATGTTTTTATATTCTTCTCTTACAATAGCGTGGTTGGGTTTAATATCTTGTGTTATCACCATCACTTCGTCTAATCTTTTACCATCAGAACTGATATTAATATCAAGTTTTAAAGGTGTTCCTGATTTTACTGATATATTTTTCACGACTTTTTTTTGGTAACCAACGTAGTTTACCATTAATTTATAATTTCCGGCAGCAATGTTTTTTAAACAATATTCTCCATTAATATCGGAGTTGGTTTGTGAAACCTTAATCGTATCATTCTTATACAATATTATATTAGCAAAAGGAATGACCTCTAATGTTTTTTGATCCTGAATTTTTCCGTAAACGGAACACGCTGTGTTTACTTTTTTAGGGTTTTGATTTGCGAAGCTTAATAAGCTTACAAATAGTAGCGATAGGAATGAAATCTTGAACATGGCTTAAAGTTTTAAAGGTTAAAATTCGGTTTCTAACATAAAGACACTTTTATCCATACAATTCCATAAAATGATTTAATATTTTTTAATACAGGTCGCTCCGACGGAGCTTTTTTAATTTGTTGTTTTGCCTTTTCTAGAAACAGAATGCTCCTCTGGAGCCATTATCCCGTAGGCATATACTGTTTATAGTAAGTGTAATGGGGGTGATTTTAAGCCCCGCTAGGGGCGACCTTTCTGTTATTTTGCTGAATTTTAAAGAGTCTCTAATTGGTTTAAATAAATATCATTTTTCGCCAATTTTCTTTTCCGTACCTTTGTAGTAGCTTATTTAACATAACGATGTCTAAGAAAATTATTATCATTATTTTATTGCTTTTGGTGGCAGTACTTTGTTATTCATATTTTTCAGGATACGGACAGACGTCTCATGAAATTGAAGGCATTGCAAAGCAAGATGAACGTGGAATGAGTGTGGATACTTATCAGAAAAAGGTGAGTAATCCTGATAAATTAGTGTTGGTTTATTTTCACGCTAATTGGTGTAAACCATGCGTTAGACTTAAATCAGAAATAGATGCTTTGGAAACTGAGGAACTATCAGTTTGCGAAATTTTGAGAATTGATACAGATGAAAACCCAAAATTGGCCGAATATTTTGAAATCAATACATTGCCAATGTTTATTTTATATAAAGACGGCAAAAAAGTATGGGAGAATAACGGATATCAAAGCAAGCAACAGCTTAGTTCAAAAATAGGAACGTTTACAAATAAGTAATAGGTTTTATTAAGCAACCATTCCCTTTATTTTTTCGATGGTATAATCGATCTCTTCTTTGGTAGTGTATTTACAAAAAGAAAAACGGACAGAGGCACGAGATGTATCGGCTCCAATTCCTCTTAATACATGAGAACCTTGATTGCTGCCACTGCTACAAGCACTGCCGCCACTGGCCATAATACCTGCAATATCTAAATTAAACAACATCATTTCAGCATCAGGATGAGCAGGGAAACAACAATTTAAAACAGTGTATAAACTATTATCGCCTGTTTCTCCATTAAACGTAATACCAGGAACAGTTTTTTCTAACTGTTCTTTCATATAGTTTTTTAATCCTTTGATATGAGCAATATGTTCGTTCATTTCGTTATAGCAAATCTCTAAAGCTTTTGCTAAACCAATAATTCCCTGAGTGTTTTCAGTACCACCACGCATGTTACGCTCTTGTGCGCCACCATGTATCATTGGTTGGATCTTTACATTATGATTCACGTATAAAAATCCTACACCTTTTGGTCCATGAAATTTATGAGCTGCACAAGTAATAAAGTGAACTTTTATTTTTTGAAGATCCATTGGGTAATGTCCCATGGTTTGCACCGTATCGCTATGAAAAACAGCATTGTATTTTTCGCAGATCTCTCCCACTTTTTCTAAAGGCAATAAAGTGCCAATTTCGTTATTAGCGTGCATTAAAGACACTAAACTACGTTCGTTATTTTTTAATAATTCTTCCAAGTGGTTTAGATCAACATTTCCTTTACCATCAACATTTACCCAGCTTAATTTTATTTTTCCTTCTTTTTCTAATACCTGTAATGTGTGTTCTACTGCATGGTGTTCAATTCTACTGGTAATAGCATGTTTGATGCCTAATGAATGGATACTCTGATTGATCGCCATGTTGTCAGCTTCAGTTCCGCCGGAGGTAAAAAATATTTCGGCAGGACTAACGTTTAATAACTTAGCTACAGTTTTACGCGCACCTTCAATGGCAGAACGTGTTTTTCTTCCAAAAGCATGAATAGATGAAGGGTTTCCATATTCATCTTTCATATATGGAACCATAGCTTCAAATACCTGTTCGTCTAATCTTGTAGTAGCTGCGTTATCTAAGTAAACTTTCATTATCAGTGTTTTGTGTTTTTATTTGAATCTTGTTTGCCAATAGGCAGGCGCAAAGTTCGCAAAGTTTTTTTTCTGGTAAAGTCTTTATTTTTCTATTATCAGATTCTTAATTCTTTATGATCTCCTTAATATCTTCAATTATTTTTTTCGCTAAGGTATCTGCTGTAGATATACTTTCACTCTCGCTATAAATACGAATAATAGGTTCAGTATTTGATTTTCTTAAATGTACCCATTCTTTATCAAATTCAATTTTCACGCCATCAACCGTATTCACTGGTTGTTTAGCATATTTTTCCTGCATGCTTAATAATACTTTATCTACATTAATTTCAGGAGTTAATTCAATTTTATTTTTTGAAATATAATAATTTGGATATGAGGCACGCAACATAGATGTTGTTTTACCCGATTTTGCTAAATGCGTTAAAAAGATAGCTACACCAACCAAAGCATCACGTCCGTAATGTATCTCCGGTAAAATAACACCACCGTTACCTTCGCCACCAATAATGGCGTTGGTAGCTTTCATCATGTTTACAACATTCACTTCTCCAACAGCAGAAGCTGAATAAGTTCCTCCCATTTTTTCAGTTACATCTCTTAAAGCACGGGTAGACGATAAGTTAGAAACGGTATTGCCTCCTTTATGGTATTGCAACACACAATCAGCCACAGCTACTAAGGTATATTCTTCTCCAAACATTTCTCCGTCTTCGCAAACTAAGGCTAAGCGGTCAACATCAGGGTCAACACTAATACCAACATGAGATTTTGTTTTTAAAACTTCCTCAGACAGATCTCTTAAATGTTCGGGTAATGGTTCCGGATTATGTGCAAAATGACCGGTTGGTTCGCAGTGAATTTTATGAATGGTATTTACTCCTAAAGCCTTTAAAAGCATAGGAATAACAATGCCTCCGCTTGAGTTTACGGCATCAACCGTTACTGAAAAATTGGCTTTTTTTATAGCGGCAACATCTACATAAGGTAATTGTAACACCTTATCAATATGAATTTGTAATAGGTCATTACGTTGAGTGTAGCTTCCTAATTGATTAACATCGCTGTAAGTAAAATCTTCCTTATCGGCTAATTCTAAAATGTATTTACCTTCGTTATCCGAAATGAATTCTCCCTTATTGTTCAATAATTTCAAGGCATTCCATTGTTTTGGATTGTGGCTGGCTGTTAAAATAATACCGCCATCAGCATTTAATTCTGTTACGGCTACTTCAACTGTAGGTGTTGTACTTAAGCCTAAATCAACTACATCAATGCCTAAACCAACAAGGGTTCCGCAAACAATGTTGTTCACCATTTCGCCTGATAAACGGGCGTCTCTGCCAATCACAATGGTTGCTTTCTTCCCGTTGGTGGCTGAGCCCGTCGAAGCCATGATCCAGCTTCCGTAAGCAGAAGCAAATTTTACTATATCTAATGGGCTTAATCCATCACCGGGTTTTCCGCCGATGGTTCCTCTGATTCCTGAAATACTTTTTATTAAGGTCACTTTTATACTGGTTTAAATATCAAACAAATATAACATTAGCCGTAAAAAATATAGGTTTATTTTATCTACAATATTGGCTTTAATTGTTAAAAAAAATGGTGAAAAATGCGTATTTTAATATTAAATTTGTGTTTAGATAACGAAAGAGGTATTTATTATGAGTGAATTCGAAGGGGAAGGATTAAGTAATCAGGATTTCGAGAAAAGTTTAAAACGTTTTGAAGACATGGTTTCTTTAGGGGGCCATGAGTTTTTTGATGTTGACGAATTAGAGGAAATTATTGACTATTATATGCAATGGTTTAATTTAGAGATGGCTAAGAAAGCTCTGGATTATGCTATTTCCCATTATCCATATTCATCCTCTTTGAAGATTAAATTAGCTCAATATCTATCTTCTCAGCATAATACCCGCGATGCGCTTAATTTATTAAACGAGATCGAGTTGGTAGAAAGCAATAACAGCGAATTGTACATGACTCGCGGTTACATTTACAGCCAAACCGGGCTAAGCGAACAAGCCATCGAAAATTACAAAAAAGCCTTGCCTTTAGCTGAATTTAAGGATGAAGTGTATGTGGCTATTGGAATAGAATTTTTAAATGATGAAAAAGCAGACGATGCTTTATATTATTTGAAAAAAGCTATCCGTGTTAATCCGGATAATGATGTGGCTTTAAATGAATTGTCTTTATGTTTTGAAATGACAGGGAAAAGCGAAGAAGCCATTTCTTTTTACGAAAATTATATTGAAGATAAACCTTATAATCATTTTGCCTGGTTTAACTTAGGTATTAGTTATAATCGTTTAGGCTTGTATGAAAAAGCCATTGATGCTTATGATTATGCCATTGCTATTAAGGATAATTTTTCGTCGGCTTATTTTAATAAAGCCAATTCTTTAGCTCAATTAGACAGATATACCGAAGCCATAGAAGTTTATAGAGAGACATTTAAGCATGAAGAACCGGATGCAAGTACCTATTACTATATAGGTGAGTGTTTTGAGAATATGTCTCATTACGATGAAGCATTGGTAAATTATAACCGCGCCATCAAATTGGATCCATCGTATGCCGATGCCTGGTTGGGTGTAGGAATTGTATTGGACTTTCAAAACAGAATTACAGAGAGTGTTCATTATGTAAAAAAAGCCATAGAAATTAATCCTAATAATGCCGAATACTGGTATGTGTTTGGAGAAGTGCAGCATAAATTAGGTTTTTTAGAAGAAGCAGCACAAGCTTATCAACGAGTAATTGAATTAGGATATGCAGAGTATGATATCTGGATCGATTATGCTAAGCTTTTGTATGAGGGAGGTTACTTTAAAGATTGTGAAAAGACTTTAGCTGAAGGCATTCAAAAATATCCGGATACAGCCGAGTTATACTACCGCATGAGTGGACTGCAAATGGAACTGGGTAAAAAACAGGAAGGCTTAGCATTTTTAGAACATGCCCTTGAATTGGATTACAGTAAACATACCGAACTATTAGAATATTTACCCGTATTAGAGCAGGATGTGAGCGTTATGCAACTAATCAACTCTTATAAAAATAAAAATTAATTACGAACCCTTAACGAAAATAATATATGCCAAATTACAATGTAAACTTACCATTTCTTCCTGAACGTACAGAAAGACCCAGAGATAGCGGAATAACCATGGTGATGGATAAAGGAATTACTTTAAAACACGCAGAAGATTTTGTAGATAATTACGCAGATTACGTTGACTTTGTGAAGTTTGGTTTTGGAACATCAGTGATCTCTAAAAATGTAAAAGAAAAAGTAAAATTATATAAGAAGGCAGGAATTAAAACTTATGTTGGCGGTACTTTATTTGAAGCATTTATAGCTCGCGGACAGTTTGATGAATATCAAAAATTTATTGATGCCTACGGATTTGATGCAGCCGAAGTTTCTGATGGTAGTATTAACATGGAGCACAACAGCAAATGTGAATACATTAGTAAACTATCAAGAAATTTTACTGTATTATCAGAAGTAGGGTCTAAGGAAGAAGGCATTATCATTCATCCGGCAAAATGGACAAGCATGATGAAAGCAGAGTTAGAAGCCGGTTCATTTAAAGTAATTGCAGAAGCAAGAGAAAGTGGTACTGTTGGGATCTTCCATAAAAACGGAAGCGCACACTCGATGTTAATTACACGTATTACCAATAAAATAAAAGCTACGGATATTATTTGGGAAACACCACAAAAATCGCAGCAAGTCTATTTCATCAATTTATTTGGTCCTAATGTAAACGTTGGAAATATTAGTGTGGATGATGTGATTCCTTTAGAAACATTACGTATGGGATTGCGTGGCGATACCTTTTTTAATTTTTTACCTGAAGGCGAAAAAGAAAAAGTATTTTAGATAATGAACAAAATTGTATTTGGAATAATTATTTTTACGTTAGTGAGCGTTGCTTCTTTCTCGCAAGGAGCATTGCCATCTAACACCTTTGTGAAAACAAATTTTCATGATCATGATTGTTTTGCAAACGATAATGCCTCTTATTTATTTTTTAATGAACTCAATCGAGAATTAAGTATTGTAGTTGATTTTGCCAAATGTAAAGTAGGACACGATACGATAGATGCATGGCTTGATGATATTGACGAAAATAAATTATTGTTTACGGGAGTTGTTATTTCAGATAAATTATTGGAACTGACAAATTCAAATTCGAAAACCATTAAAATTAATGGCAAGATAACGTTCAATAATGTTATAGTTAATAAAGAAGTTGAGATCACCTTTTTTGAAATATCTAAAGATGGTATGTTGTATCGAAATAATGGAAATGATTATTATGACAGGATCAGAGCCATGTTTCAAATTGAATTATCTCCTAAGGATTATAAAGTAGAAAAAAAATTACATAAACTTAAAAATGTAATTACAGTTAGTGTAGGAAATGGTTATGTGAACCCCTTTAAACCTGAAACGGTGGAATGGTTTAATAATAACTTTAAATAAAAACAAAAAAACAGAATGAAAGAAATTACAGCAATAGAATTAAAGAAATTAATCGACGAGAAAAAAGATTTTCAATTGATTGATGTTCGTGAAGAATATGAGTTTGACGAAGTAAACATCAACGGGCAATTAATACCTATGGGTGAAGTGATGGAGAATATAGATAAAATATCTAAAGATAAACAAGTAGTGGTTCATTGCCGCAGTGGTAAACGCAGCGCTACGGTTATCAACGCTTTAGAAGCACAGCATGGCTTTACAAATTTGTATAATTTAAAAGGTGGGATACTGGCTTATATTGAAGAAGTAGGACTTTAATGTTTCAGGTTTTTGTGTTTAATGTTTCGTGTTAAATGGAACAAGATCGACTAATAATATAAAACCAGGAACAAGAAACTAGAAACAATTTTAACATCAAACAGAACATGATCGAATTATTTAAACACATTTTACACTTAGATTTTGATTGGTTATTTGCCAATTATGGAACCGCTATTTATGTTGTTCTTTTCTTAGTTATTTTTGTTGAAACAGGGTTGGTGGCGATGCCATTTTTGCCGGGAGATTCATTATTGTTTACAGCAGGTTTATTTGCCAGAACAGGTCATTTGAATTTATCTTATTTATTCATCCTGTTATTTATTGCTGCTGTATTAGGCGATAATTGTAACTATTGGGTCGGAAGAAAAATTGGTTTAAAGGTGTTTCATTTAAAATTAAAAGGCAGGCCTTTGGTAAAGCAAGAGTATTTAGACAAAGCCCATGAGTTTTTTGAAAAACATGGAACCAAAGCCATTATTATGGCTCGTTTTGTGCCTTTTGTGAGAACCTTTGTGCCATTTGCCGCCGGTATTGGCGAAATGAATTACAAAAAATACTTTTTGTTTGATGTATTAGGTGGTGCTTTATGGATAGGCAGTTTAATTACAGCCGGTTATTTATTAGGCGAAGTTGAATTCATTCGTAAACATATTGACTTGGTTTGCTTGGGTATTATTGGTATTTCGGTATTACCAATATTAGTAGCCATGGTAAAAAATAAAATGGAGAAAGCTAAAGCTTAATCTATTTAAATAGTGATATTAAAAAAAGGAGCGATTAATCGCTCCTTTTTTGTTCAAATAATTAAGTTATTTTGTTTAATTCTTAACGATTCTTTTCGACATTGTTTTATCAGAATAGAATAAATTAATAATGTATAAACCACTGTCGTAGTTTTTAAGATCAAAATTATATTTATAATCTTTAGGATTAAAAATTGTTTTGATCTCCTTACCATAGGCATCTCTTATTGAAATTGATTCAGGTAGTTGATCGTTATGATTAAGTGTTAATGTAAATTCACCACTATTTGGATTTGGATAAACATTAATCTCATTGTTTGATAATTTATCAATAACAGAAGATTCATCAATTTTTGTGTCAGTAATAATCTGAGCAATTTCAGAATTATTTTTCGGATCATTATTGTCTTCAGGATTTATCATTCGATTATAATTACCTGTACATCCTTCAACATAAGCATGAAAATATGAGCCTTGTAATGCGGAAAAACCCGGACTTAATTGAACTTCAGTTCCTGCATGATACATGGCACTTGCTCCATTATTGATAACGTTAGAGGCATTAAGACTAATAGATGATTCTTTACTATCAGTATTGGGTGAATTAACATCACTGGTGATATTGAATGATGATCTACAACAAACCTGTACGGGATAACTTACAATATTAGAATAGACAAGGCTTCCTGATCCATTATATGTTTGTAGAGTAATATTACCAGAACCTAAAGCATTTTCAATTACCGTTAAGTTTGCTGTGCCTTGGCCTGAAACTATAGTTAAAAATGAAGGCACATTCCAAACAAAGTAAGTTGCTCCATATTGAAAACCAGCGTTATATTGAAAATTACCAATAGGTGGAGAACCCGCACAACCAATAGATTGTGGGCCAGTAATCATAGGATTTCTGAGTTTAACTGGAGCCCAAACACCTTGTAGGGCTGTTGATGGTAAAGCGGGTGAACAGTTGCTCATGGTGCAATTTACATTAATAGAGCCGGGAACATCAGATGGATCGATATAAATTGCTTGAGTACTAGAGCCTGTTGGACCACAAGTTGGGCAGACACTTGCAGGGCTAACATTCCAAAGATAATCGCATCCGCTATATGAACAATTATTTTGGATATTTAAATTGGTATTCTCTCCTGGATAAAAAATAGAAGGAATAATAATTGATGGTAAAATAGTAATTGATTTAACTTCTGTACCAGTACCTATTGGATTACCACTTGAGTCATTATATCTTAAGTAAAGAGTGATGTTAAAAGCACAATATGTATAAGTTCTTTTGATAAATATGTCAAAACTTCCTGCATTTATACCATTTCCTACTAAGTTATTTAATATTAAAATATTAGAAGGATCTGAAGTTGAGATACCTGTATACTGAACATGACCATAATTTGCAGGATCTAATTCTACGGTAGAAAAACTTGTATTAGTTTCTAAACTTATTTTACTAGGTCCACTCATATAAATTCCTTGAGAAAAAGTATTTATGTGGGTTACGAAAAATAATAGAACAATAACAAAATATTTATTTGTTTTATTTATTTGTTTTAGCATTTTTTAGGTTTTAAGTTGATTAGATATAGGAATTACTTATTTGCACTTTTTAAGTGCATCAATATCTTTTTGTTGTTTAACCAAATAGATAGTTAGTTCCTCAATTTTTTCCAATAATTTGATATTCATTTCTTCTAAGCTTACACCATTTTCTTCAATTTGTTTTGCTGATTGGATGCCAGGTAAATGATGATTTTTTGAATAAAATTCTTCAACTTGAGTTAAAGACATTAATTTGTAATTTTCATCAAATACATAATCCGCCCAAGTTCCAGTGGCGATGTTTACATAGATTGATTTAGCTAAAATTTTTCCATCAACCGCTAGCATTGCATCATTATGAGGGCCAGAAATTAAGGGCGCTTGTGTACCAATATAAACTTTACCATTCACATCTAATTTAGCACGAGGAGTTGTAGTGCCGATTCCCACATTACCTCCGTTTTTTACTAATGCTAAAGTAGGAGTACCGGCAGTTGTATTTGCTGTTTCCCAAACAGATTTCCAACCCCCACCTATACCGCTGCAATATGCATAAGCCCCTAGTTTTACGCCATTATATCCATAAGCACATGGAACAAGAGAAAGGCCTTCTCCTGCATTGGCAGCTGTAATTCCCGATGTTATTGCTGCACCAGCTGGCATATCACCTCCGGCTGTTTGATTTGGCTGAAAAATAATTCCTCTTGGCCAAGGCGCTGCCGGATCAGTCATTAAAAATCGCCCCATATTACTATGAAAGCCATTTCCTGTTGCCGGAGCGGCAATTCCAAAAGCTACTTTGTTTGCTGTACTACTTGGTAAAAAAATTAAGCCATTTGTAGTTGAATTTATATCTGAGTAAATCGTTGATGAATTAGATAATCTTAATTGGTTAGTTGTACTTAACACATCTAATTTTGCTGCCGGAGTTGTTGTTCCAATACCTACATTACCGGACGGTGTTGGAAATACATTGTTTTGGGCAGAAGTAATTTGGGATAAAGCCAATAAGCTCCCAAGGATCAATTGTTTTTTCATAATTTAAATTGTTTTAATTATTAATGTAATAGTTTGACAATGCAATTTTAGATATTCGGTTTTGATGTATTGCTACCGATAAAAGGATAATTAGCACAAGAGAAAAATATATTGAAGAGAATTTTATTTAACTGTTGAAATTCAATTTTAGTAAATAAAAAAGGAGCGAGTATCGCTCCTTTTTGTTACTGAAAAATTTGTCTGAAATCATGTTTTACATTATCGATTTTTCCCAAGTAATGTTACATGGCCAAATTTCGATTTATTTTGTTTAGAAGCCGTTGTGTATTTTAATACATAAGTATAAACGTCATTTTGACAAGGTTTTCCTTTATAACTTCCATCCCATCCTTGTGTCATAGATGTACTATGAAAAATGCGCTCGCCCCATCTGTCAAATATATCTAATTCTATATCTTGAATCCCATAACCAACTACCATAAATATATCGTTTAAACCATCGTTACTAGGCGTAAAACAATTGGGAACATAAATTAAAATAAAATGTGGATACCTTGATGCTCCAAGATATTTTAAACGTTTTGGTGACAATATTTACGGCTCTACTTATCATAAAATATTTCGCATTTATAAAAATAAATTTATTAATGAGCTATCTATTAACTCATTTATTTTAAGTTTTACAAAAGATAAAAATAATCATTTATGGATTGGCACATACAATAACGGCCTCTATGAATTAGATGAAAATGATTCTATTGTTAATCATTACATGAAAAATAAAACGGTGAATTGTGTGATAGCGGATTCACAAAATGGGCTTTGGGTTTCTACTGAGGGTTCAGGATTACTACATTGTAAAAATTTGAACGAATTACATTTTGATGAAGCATTAGGAAATCAAATTAGTTTTATTAAAAATATTAATGATAAATTCTTTATCTCCACTATAAATGGTGAGGTTTTAATGTTGGAAAATAATCGTTTAACAGAGATTATCAGCAAAGGCCAGATTTCGGAAGTCCCCCATGATATTGTTCAATTTAGCGATAAATATTTAATAACGTTTTTTAATAGCATAAGGATTTATAATCCTAATAAAAAAACTATTAGTAAATCCATATTTCACCCTAGACGAATAATTTACGGATATAAACTATTGACGTTGAATAAAGATTCTTTTGTTTGTATTGAACGAAAAGGAATTACTTTTTTTTCAGGAGAAAAGTTTTTGAAACTAATAAATACTAATTGCAAAACATATTGGTGTGAGAAAAGAAATCAAATTCTTTATATAGCTACAGAAAAAGGAGTTTATCAATTGATCAATGATCAGTTTTATCAACCAGATTATTTAAAGCCAACAAAAAACAGTATTGTAACAAAGATCCGTAAAGATGATTTAGGTAACTATTGGTTTTGTAGCAAGGGAAGTGGTTTGTTCAAGTTGACAAGTGGTGATAAACTGGTCAAATATTCAACGTTAAATGAATTACCAAGCAATATTATAAATGACATTAGTTTTGTTCCAGGAAAAGGAATATTATTATCAACAAATAATGGCTTGTTTTATTGCCCCGGAAAATCTTCTGGAAATGATTTAAAAAAGTGGAACAAGATCTATGCAGAAGAAGTTAAAGGCACCGTTTTATTTAATGAAAAATTATACTTAAATACAAAGAATGGATTGGTAATTATTAATAAAAAAAATCTTGAACAAGAAGAATCTTTGCATTTTAATTTGGCCTCGGTTTTAGTAAACGGAAACCCAATACCAGAAAAATCTCTTTTTCAGTTAGATTATAAAGAAAATAATTTAGAATTTAATTTCGATGTTATTTTATTTTCTTCGAATGCACCCGATATAAAATATAGTTTAGAGGGAACTAAAAGTTATTTTGGTTCAACTAAAAACCAGCAAATCAGCTTTCAAAACTTATCACCCGGAAGTTATACGTTGGTTGCTTATCCTGATCTGAAAAACAGTAACAGAAAGATACTTGTAATACCGTTTACGATAATTCCTGCTTTTTGGCAAACAGTATGGTTTAAAGTACTATTTTTTTTAATCGTAGTGTTTGCTATAGTTTTTGTAGTATGGTTGTATTTTAGATACCGTAAAATTAAAGAAGATAAAAAGAACAGCATAAACAAATTGATTACAGAGTATAAATTAGTTGCTCTTAAAGCTCAGATAAATCCTCATTTTATGTCGAATTGCTTAACTGCCATTCAACATTTAATTATTAGTAATAAAGTGGATGCCGCTAATCAATATCTGGCCAAATTTAGTTTGTTGGTGAGGCAAGTCCTTAATTTTTCAACAAAACCATTTGTTAGTTTGCAAGAAGAAATTGAAATAACTAAACTTAATATTGAATTAGAACAATTACGATTTGAAAATAAGTTTGTGTTTGAACTAGAACTGGAAGATAAACACCATTTAAGGTCGATTTTTATTCCACCTTTAATATTGCAACCTATTATTGAAAATGCTATCTGGCATGGGCTTCTGCCTTTAAAGAAGCTAAGAAAAGGAAAATTACTTCTTAAAATTAATATAAAAGATGATTTATTATATATTATAATTGAAGATAATGGGGTAGGTAGGAAAAGTAATAATAATAGCATTAGTAATTTAAGGGAGTCAAAAGGAATTTCTATTACAAAACAACGCATTGAAAATTTAAATAGTTTTTATCAGACAACTAAAGCTGATTTAAAATATGAAGATTTGGTTGATGCCGATCAAAATCCTCTAGGAACCAGAGTTAGTATTATTTTACCAATAAATTTAATCCCTGACGAGAATGAAAACAATTAAGGCAGTAGTCATAGATGATGAGCTTAATAACAGAGATCTGATTACTAAACTAGTACATAAAACCCATAGTGATTTTCAAATTATTGGAGATGCTGAAAATATTGAAGAAGGATTTGAGTTAATTAATGCTGTAAACCCGGATTTAGTGTTTTTAGACATTAAAATGCCTGGAGGTAGTGGTTTTGATCTATTGAGGAAATTTGAAAACCCGGATTTTGAAGTAGTTTTTGTCACGGGCTTTGATGAATATGCTATTCAGGCATTTGAATTTAATGCTTTAGATTATGTTTTAAAACCAATTGATACAGTAAAACTTACAGCTACATTAAACAAAGTACAAAAAAGAATTTATAGTAAACTCTCTATTGCTAATAATTTAAAAGAGATTCTGCAAACATATGGAGTGGATAACACTAAAATGTCAAAAATTCCAATTCATGTTAAGGATAAAGTGGTACTATTAAATCTAAATGATATAATATCAATGGAATCTGAAAATGGTTGCACTTCATTCAATATGTTGGATTCAGTAAAATACATTTCAGCTAAACAATTCTCAGATTTTGAATTTATAATAGATAGCTGTCCGAATTTTATCAGGTTAAATAAAAGCGTTTATATTAATCAGAATTTTGTAAAAAGTTATACTAAAGGACAAATATGCATGGTTACTATGGTCGATGGTCGTATTTTTGAAGCCTCCAGAAGAAAGAAAACAGAAATATTAGCATTTTTGGATAGAAAGATAGTTTTATAATTTTTTCAAAAGTTAAAATCGATGATTTGCGTTATAGTAATACGTTAGTTACTGAGATTCCCCATGATAAGGAAAAATGGCTTAGTTTGATTGGTATCAAAGGTTTTTGCCTAGTAAATAAATTTGTATATTTGAACTATGGCAACAAAAGAAGAAGTAAAGGAATATTACGATAATACATTTAAAGACTATCAAAAAAAGGTAGGAATTAATTTAAGACACCGTACCATTTTTAAAAATTTAAAAGGTCTTGGCTTAAAACCCAATAGTAAAGTATTAGAAGTAGGCTGCGGGATAGGTTCGGTGAGTAATTTGATTCTTAAATATATTACCCAAGGCAGTTTTGTAGGTTTAGATATAAGTTCTGAAAGTATTAAAACAGCTCAACAGTTTAACGCATTTCATAAAAAAGCAGAATTTTTGGTAAATGATATGAGTGATTTTACTCATACTACCAAATTTGATTTTGTCGTGTTTCCGGATGTTTTAGAGCATATTCCTGTAGAACAGCATGCTTTTATTTTTGAAACCATTGCTAAATTAACAACGCCGGATGCTGTTGTTTTAATTAACATTCCTGAGCCAAATCATTTAAACTGGTTAAGAGTTCATCATCCCGAAAAAATACAAATTATTGATCAGGCCTTGTCTTTGCAGGACCTTTTGAATAATTCTTACCCTTTTGGCTTTAAATTATACTCGGCTCATCCGTATCAGTTGCACTATACTGTACCTGATTATTTATCCGTAGTTTTAAAAAAGAACATGGAAGTGAAAGAGGCTGAATTGTTGCCATATTGGAAAAGAGCTGTAGAATCAACTCTCGCAAAGTTTTAAATACAGCTTTCAATAAAATTTCGATAGTAATTAACGTAAAAGTATTATTAGTACTTTTAAAACATAAAACGCATTAATTCATGACACCTAAAAAAATTGTATTTGAATCTTTAAAATGGATGTTTACCGATCCGGTAAATTTTTTCAAAAATTATAATCGTAACGTCTACTATAAAAAACAGATCCTAAATAATAATTTCCCTACTCAACTTCCAACGGTTGATCTGTTAGATCTGTTTGAAGGTAAATTTGATGTAGAATTAAATAAATATACTTACCTCGAAAATACGTCTACGGTTATAGATCTGGCAATTTTAAAGGAATTAGCAAAAAGAATGAACCAATGCAATTATTTTGAAATTGGTAGCTTGAGAGGAGAATCATTGTTTAATGTATCAGAAGTTGCAAAGCATTGTACATCACTTACACTTTCTCAGCAACAAATGAAGGATTTTAATTTTAAACCATCTCTATTAAAAAGTGCCAATATCTTTAGTTCTGAAATTAAAAATTTGACTTTAATAGAGGATAACTCATTGACTTATGATTTTTCGAAGCTTGGTATATTTGATTTGATCTTTATTGATGGCGACCATACGTATAATGGTGTAAAATCAGATACTCAAAATGTATTTAAGCACCTTATTCATGAAAACTCAATCATCGTGTGGCACGACTATACTTATTATCCTGAAACAGTAAGACATGAGGTACTTTGTGGTATTTTAGATGGCATACCGGCATCTCATCACAAAAACCTGTATCATGTATCTAACAGTATGTGCGCGATCTATTCAGCAAACCCTAACTTAAAAAGTACGATGCTTAATTTTCCAACAGTTCCTAATAAAGTATTTAAGGTAAAAGTTGAAGCAACTCGTTTGTAAATTTTGATATCTAACCGGTTTATAAAATCCTCTTTTTTAATCACTGTAGGAAATGCTTTGCCTCTTTTATCCGGTATTGTACTTTTGCCATTTTATATCAATGTTTTAAGTGCCGATCTCTTTGCTCAATTAGCAATCTATATTAGTATATCTTTATTAGCACAGTTGTTTTTTGGGTTTGGCTTAGAAGCCTACATGAGTATTGTGCCAATTAAATTTAAAGAGGAACAGTCTATTTTACAAAAAGGAGTTAGCTCTCTATTTACGTTTACTATTTTACTTGGGATACTATTTATTCTCCTGTCATTTCTAACAGGTAATTATATATTCAGCCAGATTTTTGATAATAGCTTTGAATTTTTTCCGTTTGGTTTTTTATCCATTATTACAGCTTTTTTCAATAATTTTTTTAAGTTGCATAATAATTTATTGCTGTCTCAACAAAAGATCAGAGAATACTTTACAGCTAATGTGATTAATTTTGTCGCTACTTTATCAATCTCGTTAATAGGATTGTGGATGTATCAAAACTCTTTGTGGGGGCCTATTTTAGGAAGGTTTTTATCAGGTGTAATTATTTTCATATTAAGTTTCATTGGATTTATCAGGTATTACAATTTTAAATTGCAATTAGATTTTCTAAAAAAAGGATTGGAGTTTTCAGTGCCAATGCTTATTTTCTTTATTTTTAACTGGGCAATGAATTATTATGACAGGATCATTATTGAAAATAATATGCCTTTATCAGATCTGGCTGTATACGATTTTGCCACTAAGTGCAGTTTACCCTTAGAGTTTTTACAAAACGGATTGTTTGCAGCCATTACTCCTTTGATCTATAAAATTTGGCGCGATAATAATTTAAATCAAAGCACACCTGAAGTTAATCGTTACTTTAACGGCTATTCAGCCATTTTTTTAATTTTAACCCCTCTTTCATGTTTATTTATTCCTTTATTGGTTCCGTTAGTTATTTATAAAGCTATCTATTTCGAATCTTTTAAATATATTGGAATTATTGCAGTAGGCTATTGTTTTAAAGCTTACTATTTTATGTATTACGTAGTTGTTTTATACCATAATAAAACAAGAGTTATGCCTTTTGTTTATTTAATATTGGCTACTATTCAAATAAGCTTAATGTTAATTAGTACTTCTTATTTTGGCATTATGGGTATTATTTTAAGCACATTACTGGTGAAAATAATACAACCTATAGTGATGTCTTTTTTTGTCGCTAAAAACAGTTTTTCGTTTAGTTTTAATAAACTTAAAATAATTTATTTGCCTTTATTTTTCACAATGGTTGTTTTAGGCTCACAGTATTTTATAGATACCATTTCTGTTTTTTGGATCTATAGTTTTCAGTTATTAGTTGCCCTATGTGCTGTTTATTTTGTATACAAAAACGAATTGCTTTTTGTAGCAAATAAATTTTTGAAAAAAAACAAGTAAGCTACTTTAAATTTTATTTAAGTAAAGAATCGATCAATGATTTTAATTTCTGTTCTCTGATTGAAAAATGATAGTCATTAATTACTTTGTTTCTGGCCGCTAAAGAAAGCTCTTTTTTATTATAGCTAGCCGTTGACTTAAATAAATTGATCAGATCTTGCGGATTTTTTTCTTTTAGAATAAATCCGGTTTCTTTAATGATATCAGGAATTGCAGAAACGCTACTTCCAATTGGAATACAACCGCATAACATAGCTTCACACAAAGCATTGGGAAAGCCTTCAAACATGGATAGCTGTGCGTAAAACTCATGTTTTTGAAATTGTTTGATGAGCTCATTTTGGTTGATCTTTTCTACCAATATAACATTGGCTGGCACTTTCATGCTTAAGGCAGCAGGTTCGCATCCGATAATGGTAAATGAAAATTCAGGAAGTTTATCTGCTACGTCAAATATCAGATCGAGTCCTTTTCTTAAAAAAACTACTTTATTTTCAAATCCTGCAGCAATAATAGCAACTGAATTTGACTTTCTTATCTCATTTCCATAAGCCCATTGTTCGGGATCAAAGCCATAATTAATTTCGGTATAAGGTGTTTTTAAATCTTTGCAAAAATAGTAAACGCCTTGTTGAGGGTAAATTTCTTTGTGGTAAATATAATCTTGTAGCATCAATGATCTATGAACGGGAGCAATGTGCGTTGCCCATCTAAAAGAGAAGGCTGTAAATTTTCCTAATAGTTTTTTGTCAAAATTACCGTAATGAATTGATGGAATACCTGCACTTTCGGTTCCGGCAGTTATCAGTAAACAGGGTTTCCGTGTTAATTTAGCAACGATACAAGGTATTACAGAAAGATAGCCCGGGAATTTACAAATGTAAATATCGGTTTTAAAGATATTAAAGCCTATAGAAAACAATTGTTTAAAAAACAAAAAAGGAGTTTGCCATTTTTTAGCCGGCTTAAAAACAAATACATTCAAATGATAATGCTTTTCTAAAAAATCAAGATCTTTTTTTACAAAAGTGAATAGTCCTGAGGTTGTAAAATAGATATGCTTTTTTGAATTCATCTAGCTTTTGAAGTGAAATTAAGTAGTCTTATTTTATCTTTAGTATATACCTTTAAAGAGGGTTTAAAAATACTATTTTTTATTATCAATTATTTATCGTTATAAATACTAAATTTGACCTACTTTACTATGGCACAAAAAAAAGTATTAATCATAACCTATTATTGGCCTCCCACAGGTGGTGCAGGGGTACAGCGTTGGTTAAAGTTTAGTAAATATTTTAGAGATTTTGGCTGGGAACCTGTTATCTATACACCCTCTAATCCCGACTTCCCCATTAATGATGAAACTCTGTTAAAGGATATTCCTGCCAATACAACCGTATTAAAAACAGCTATTACCGAACCTTATGATATTTATCGTAAGATCATGGGGAAGAAAAAAACAGAAACGGTTAATCAGGGATTTTTATCAGAAGGAAAAGAAAATAAGTGGTTACAATCTTTAATGATCTGGGTGAGAGGAAACTTCTTTATTCCTGATGCCCGCAAATTTTGGATCAAACCATCCATTTCTTATTTGACTGATTATATTCAAAAAAATAAGATAGATGCCATTATCAGCACCGGCCCGCCTCATAGCATGCATTTAATTGCATTGGGATTAAAACTAAAACATGATATTCCGTGGATTGCCGATTTCAGGGATCCCTGGACACAAATAGATTTTTATGATCAGCTAAAGCTCACAGCCATGGCTGATAAAAAACATAAGAAATTGGAGAGAAGCGTATTAACTAATGCCAATAAAGTGGTAACGGTTAGTAAAAGTTGGGCTAAAGATCTTGAGAAACTGGGAGGAAGAGAAGTTAACGTGATAACCAATGGTTTTGATCAAGATGATTTTCCGGTAAATGAAGGGAATGTTTTGTTGCCGGGCTTTTTAATGCATCATATTGGAGCCTTAAATAAAGACAGGAACCCGCACGTGTTATGGAAGGTATTAGGTGATATCTGTAAAGAAAATAGTGAATTTAAAAATGATCTAAAACTAAAGTTCACCGGTAAAACGGATGCTGCTGTATTTCAAAGTTTAAAACAACATGATCTGATGTTAAATGCTGAAAAGACAGATTACATGTCGCATTCGGAAGTAGTAAAATTATTATTGAAATCACCTGTTTTATTATTGCCCTTAAACGATACGCCTAACGTTTCGGGAATAGTACCCGGAAAATTGTTTGAATACCTTGCAGCTAAACGCCCTATATTTTCTATAGGAGATATTAATGGAGATACGGCTGCTATTATTAAAGAAACTAATACGGGTACGATGGTAAGCTTTAAAGATTACGAAGGAACCAAAGCGGCCGTTTTGGAATTATATCGCAAATACAAAACAGGTGAGATGGTTATTAATGCATCTTCCATTAATAAATATTCAAGAAAAAACTGCGCGTCTGAATACACGCAACTTTTGAATTCAATTTCTAAATAGATTTTTTTAATATTTAGTTTTTTCGTTACTGCACACGTTGGTAATAGTGCGGCTGATGTTGGCGAAAAGGTGCGATATACATTTTTTCTGGCGGTATTGCGAAGGTTTTTCTAGCGAAGAAAAAATGGATATGGCTTTTCGCCTTGAATTTTTGATTCTTTTTGTTCAAGCAAAAAGAATGTGAAAAGAGATAGACTTTTAGAGAAAAGATTTTTATTTATTTCACCGGATCATAACCGCTTCCTCCCCAGGGATGACAACGCAAAATGCGTTTCAATGCCATCCAACTTCCTTTAAAAGCCCCATATTTATTCACGGCATCTAATCCATATTGAGAACAAGACGGTGTAAAACGGCATGAAGGTTTTAGCAAAGGAGAAATAACATATTGATAAAAGCGAATGATCGCTATTGGGATAAATTTCAATTGACGTCTTTTAAAGGCAAAAAGTTTAAGATCAATTTGAAAACAGTATAATAGGCCGGTTTTTCAAATCGTTCAATATTCAAATCGGTAGAATTATCTTTTTCTTTTAAATTTAACTCAGATAAATTAAATCGTCCATTTGAATCTGCAGATCCAACAAATGACAACTTAGTCACTAATACTCCTAATAAAAGTACTAATACACTAGAAATCAGTATTATTTTGTGGTTGGTTTTCAAGAATAACAAATATACAATTTTTTATATAAATCAAATAATTACACCAGTGGTTGGGTATATTATCAATTAATTCCATTAATTTGTCCTTTCTACTGAATGAAAAAAGTGTTTAAATATAAGGTAAAGGCGTTTTATGCAGTCATTGGTATTGCATTAAACCTTGCTATTGTATTTAATCTTTTTGCCAATAGTCTTCACGAATCAGTCACACATCATCAGCATGCCAATGAAGAGGTCTGTAATTCGGAATTTGAAAAAGATGCTTGTCACCGTTTTTTGGTTCACCACGAAGAAAGTGCTTCTTGTAATAAAGAACATAAGCATATTAGTGAAAAAAGCGAAGATTGTTTTGTTTGTCAGTATTTTAAAGAAAGACAAAACGATTTATATGTACAAACTCAGTCATTAATAAGTATAGTTAATGAAACACCCCTATATGATCTTGCGTCTTCTTCAAAGACAAAATCATCCCTTACCTTTTATGTTTATTTAAGAGGTCCCCCATCTCACGTTTCTTAAGCGATTCAATACTTTATAAGCTCAATGTAATTTATTACAGTTTAGTTTGTCTTTTAAATGTTGGATCATGATATAGTAATAAGTCTATTACTATCATTTATTATTTAAAAACGTGTCATCATTTAAAATGAAAAAAATTCTCATTTACCTGATCTTATTTCAGTGTATCAATATTTATAGTCAAAACAGTTTGAAAGGTACTGTTAAAAATAACCTTACTAAGGAAGCTCTTCCGGGAGCCGTTATTTATTTTCCTGATTTTAAAACAGGTGCTGTGTCTGATCTGGAGGGCAATTATCAAGTGAAAAATATTCCAAAAACAAAAACCTTAATTCAGGTTAAGTTATTAGGATATAAAACGTTTGTGAAACAAATTGATTTAAGTGTGACGCAAAGTTTTGATATTGAAATGGAAGAATCCGTTGTAGAGGAGGAAGAGATTGTGGTAACAGGAACTTCGCATGCTACAGAGATCAGGAAAAATCCCATACCGATGGTGTCAATCGATCAAAAATATTTGACTCAAAATTCGGCAACCAATATCATTGATGCCTTGATAAAAGTTCCGGGAGTAAATGCTGTATCAACGGGACCAAATGTTTCTAAACCATACATTCGCGGCTTGGGTTACAATCGTATTTTAACGTTGTTTGATGCTGTTCGTCAGGATGGACAACAATGGGGTGATGAACATGGAATTGAAGTTGATCAGTATTTGATCGATCGGATAGAAGTGATCAAAGGCCCGGCTAGTTTAATTTATGGAAGTGATGCTTTAGCTGGTGTTATTAATTTGTTACCTGAAAATACCGTACCTGAAGGAACGATTAAAGGAACTCTTTTAGGGAATTATCAAACCAACAATAATCAAATTGCCGAATCTTTTTCTTTAGCAGGAAATCAAAAAGGTTTTGTTTGGGGATTAAGAACCTCGCAAAAAAGCGCCGCTGCTTATCAAAATAAATACGATGGGCGAGTGTTTGGAACGCGTTATAAAGAAACTGATCTCAATGCTTATTTAGGAATTAATAAATCCTGGGGCTATTCTCATCTCAATTTTACCTTGTATGATAATCAACAGGAAGTGCCTGATGGTAGTCGAGATTCGACAAGTCGAAAATTTACGAAGCAAATTAGCGAAGAAGATACGATCAGACCTATTGTAACGGACAATGATCTAACAACCTATAATATTGGTATTATTCACCAACACGTGCAGCATTATAGATTATATTCTGCTAGTAATTTCATTTTCGGTAGTAGTAAGTTGTCTTTAAAATTGGGATTTCAGCAAAGCCATCGCAGAGAATACAGCCATCCTCAATATGCAGATCTGGCCGGACTTAATTTGGTATTGAATACGTATTCTTATGATATTAAATATTCATTGCCAACAGTAAAAGGATGGGAAACTATGTTAGGCATTAACGGCATGTATCAGCAAAATAAAAACACCAATGCTACTGAATTTGTAATTCCGAATTATCATTCGTTTGATGTGGGCCCTTTTGCTTTTGCTAAAAAAACATTGGGGAAATTGGATATTGCGATGGGTATAAGGTATGATACACGCTCATTTCAAAATGAGACATTGTTTACCAAAACTAATTCGTCAACAGGATTTGATATGGAAACTCCTGCCAATGAGTTTGATACCACTGTCGTAAAACAATTCGATGCATATAAACATACATTTTCCGGGCTTAGTGGCGGCTTAGGCGGAACCTATAGTTTATCTGATCACTTATGTTTTAAATTAAATATTGCAAGAGGTTATCGCTCTCCTAACATTGCCGAAATATCTGCCAAAGGTGTACATCCCGGAACAGGTTTTCAGCAATTGGGTGATGCTAATTTTAAACCGGAATTTAGTTTGCAGGAAGACATAGGTTTGTTTTTTGAAAGTGAACATGTTTCAGGAAGCATAGAGGTGTTTAATAATCTCATTGATAATTACATCTACAACGAAAAATTATTGAACTTAAACGGGGGAGATTCTATTTTCTCACAATCCGGGAATGCTTATCCTGTTTTTAAATTTCGTCAAACAAAAGCGCAGTTGTATGGTGGGGAGTTTAGTTTTGATATTCACCCGCATCCTTTTGATTGGTTACATTTTGAAAATTCGGCTTCGTTAGTTTATGCGGTTAATCTGGGCGGTAATGGTGCTAACATTACAGATAGCACAAAGTATCTGCCATATATACCGCCCTTTCATACCAATTCTGAATTAAGAGCCGATATTAAAAAGCAGCTCGCTTGTTTTTCATCTATTTACATAAAAGTTGGAGTTCAATATTATGCACCACAAAATCAGGCATTTTTAGCTTATAATACAGAAACAAAAACACCTGGTTATACATTGTTGGATGCGGCCATTGGAACTAATGTGGTGAACAAAAAAGGCACAACACTTTTTACTTTTAATGTAACAGGAAGTAATTTAATGGATCTGGCGTATCAAAGTAATATGAGTCGTTTAAAGTACTTTGATAATTATCCTAAAAACCATACCGGTCGAAGTGGCATTTATAATATGGGTAGGAATATTAGTTTTAAACTAATTATTCCTATTAATATTAAGAAAGGATAATGCTTTAGAATTTCTTCAGAATTAATTCTCATCTTTATAATGATGAAGATCTTATTAATAGAAGACGAAGTGGAATTGAGAAAATCAATTAAGCAATACCTATATGATGAAGGGTATTTGGTAGAGTCTGCTTCTGATTTTAATAAGGGTTTAGAAAAAATAGAAGATTATCAGTACGATTGTATTTTAGTGGATATTACTTTGCCAAAAGGTAGTGGTTTGGATCTGGTAAAACAATTAAAAGTAATACATTCCAAGGCAGGAGTCATTATAATTTCTGCCAAAAATTCATTGGATGATAAAATAACCGGGCTTGATTTAGGCGCTGATGATTATCTGCCAAAACCTTTTGATCTGGCAGAGTTGAATGCCAGAATTAAAGCTGTTATTAGAAGAAAAAGTTTTGATGGCAATAATTCGATTGTTGTAAATGAAATCACAATTGTTCCTGAGGAACGAATGGTGAAAGTTAACGAAGAACAAGTTATATTAACTGCCAAAGAGTTTGATCTGTTATTATATTTTATTAGTAATAAAAACAGGGTGGTCTCTAAAAATTCTATAGCCGAACATTTGTGGGGCGATGATTCTGATCAAATGGATAGTCATGATTTTATTTATGTGCATTTGAGAAATCTTCGTAAAAAATTAGCAGAAAAAGGCTGTAAAGATTATGTTCAAACTATATACGGGATAGGTTATAATTTTATTGTGAACTAATGAAACTCATAACTAAAACCATATTGTATTATTTAATAGTGAGTTTGCCTCTTTTGGCGATAGCAGGTTTTTTTGGCTATTCGCTGATAAAAAAAGAGATAATAGATTCGACAGATGAGTATTTGTGGAAGGAAAAATTGAATGCGGAAAAGTTAATTCGATCGCAAGTGAATCCTAGTATCATTTATTTAAGTTCTGATAGTTTATCAAAAGTGGTACCTGTTTCTACCAACGAATCCGGTTTTGCTTATGACGACACTTATCTTTATGATGATTTTGAACAAGAAGAATTGAATTACCGAATTTTAAAACATTATTATAAATTCAATAATCAAAACTATCTAATTACTGTTTCTAAATCTACTTTAGAAGACGACGATTTAATGGAGAGTCTTTTGAAAGTTTTTGGATTAATTGCTGTTTTGTTAGTTATTGTTTTTTTTATTTTAAGCTGGTTGCTTTCCAAAACATTGTGGCAGCCATTTTATAGAACTATTGATCAACTCAATGATTATGAAATAAAAAATCATGAAGCGCTTAAGTTGGAATCATCTTCCACTAAAGAGTTTAAAAAATTGAATGAAACCTTGAATTCAATGACTAAGAAATTATATTCTGATTACATTCAGCAAAAAGAATTTACTGAAAATGCGTCTCATGAAATGCAAACACCTTTGTCGGTGATCAAAGCTAATATTAGTTTATTGATGCAGTCCTTAAATTTGAAAGCTGAAGAAATGAACCAGATTCAGGTAATCGATAATACA